>Ga0209754_1001735_pt1 | contig 20081 bp, 8 predicted proteins | sample MesohylBB_FD_187295 | JGI IMG/M metagenome (GOLD analysis project Ga0209754, IMG submission 187295) | Host-associated microbial community of the marine sponge Aplysina aerophoba from Gulf of Piran - sponge mesohyl, lysed by bead beating... | ecosystem: Host-associated > Porifera > Sponge >... | reverse complement strand
AACCCTATCCCCTGCGTATCTTTGACCCCTCAATAATGTGTCTTTATCTGTGTAATCACAGCGCCGCCGCAGGCCAGCCGTGGCGGGCATGGGGCGGCGGAGGCGAGTGAACGCCAAGGGGGCGCCCAGCCGCAGCCGGACGCCCCCTTCAGATTGACCCGCCAGGGGATCATTGACCCGTCTGTCCGTCTTTCTCCTCCGGTGACCACAAGGTCAGATAGAGCGTCTGCATAACCACAATGCCGAAGGGATGTGACGAACAAAAGCAGTTCATGGCCAGTTTTGTCCCAGCTCGATTTGGCCTTCCTTGCCAATCTGCAACAGAGACCACCGATTGGGACCACCTGATGGCGAGATGGTGTAGAGCAACCATGGCTGTTGGCGCGGCGACACCACCGCGATGCGGTTCCCGTCAGGGGACCATGACGGAAACAGCGGATAGGGCAGGTCCACCAACGGTTGATGGTCGCCGCTTTCCAAGTCTACGGTGTGCAGTGCCGTACTGTTTATCTGCCGGTCCACCAGGAGTGCGGTGCGACCGTTCGGGGCGAGGCTCATCGCATATTCGGGGCGGAGATGCTCCGGATGATCCGATGCGCCTCCCAGGGTGGATATCGTTTCCTCTACGCCGTCGGTAAGCCGTATTGCACGCAGGGACAGGTCATCGCCCTCCGCGTGGAGATACAGGACCCGCTCGCCGTCACGGCTCCAAACCGGCGAGAACAGGGCGGCGCCCCCCTCGGCGGTCAGGAGGATTTGGGGCGCGGCATCACCTGCTCGGAATGCAAGCAGGGCGAACCGGCCGGTTGTGCGGTCAGGACTCCACCAGCCGTCCGTGGCTATAACGGCCAGATGGCCGTCATCAGACATTGCGACCTCCCCCGGGGCCATGTTTCCGATCATGTCTTCGAACAGGAGCCCTTGCTCACGGGTCGAGAATGGAATCTCGCTGATTTCGCGCCCGGAGTCATCACGTACCTCCACGCCTGTCTTCGTCGCATAGGCTAGAAATTGCCCATTGGGCGACCACGCCGGAGGCCTGAGCCGAAAGGTGCCCTTGACTGAGGCTACTCGGTGCGTTTCTTCGGCGCTCACGTCAACAAGGTGCATCCGCGAGCGCTGCCAGCTGAAGTCGTGAAAGATGCTCATGAGTTTCTTGAGCCATCCGTCATCACGTTGGGCATGGTATGCCAGTCGTCCCTGCGACGACATCGCCATTTCAAACGGCACCTCGCGCTGGTGTTGTTCAATCTCCCGAAACCCGCTCCCATCCGCCTGAACGCTGTACATCTTGTCGTCCAGGCGGATGATGATGGAATCATTGACGGGCGACCAGGCCGGAGGCGAGACGCGAAGTTGATCGGGTGAAATCAAGGCGGTAGTCGCTGTTCCATGTGGGTTGGGCCAATTCCACTCAATGTAGAGCGGAACAAGAATCAGCAATAGCAGCGAGCCTACCAGCAACCCGACCGTCGGCAGGATGAACAGCGGCCCGATTTCCCGTATCTTCCGACGCATGGTGACCATCTCCCTATGGCGTGGTCTGCTGGTACAAGGCCCAGACGGCCATGATATCCAGTGGATGTGGCGAGCAATCCCGCTCGTTAACGTCGTCAACGGCGTACACATGCTGGTCGTAATTCATGATTGACTCCCGCACCACCGGATGCGCTTCCTTGTACGCCGGCAGCTCAATTTCATTTACCTTTACCCTGCATGAGTTCGTACGTCTTTTGGTCGAAAATGAGTTTTGGGTCAGAACCGTCGGATGGAACGACATAGATTTGCCCTTCGTTCAGCTTGCGCTGGAATACGGCGATATGTTTGCCATCAGGAGACCACGACCCATATAGGCGCCCCCACGTAGGGAGAGGCGTCACTTCCTGGTTGCCCCTCTTCCAGACATCAATACGGCCAGCGGGAATATGGTGTTGATGTATGAATAGCTCGTCGCCCCCAGTGCTGAACAGCAATATTTCCGCACCATTGGGAGAAGGAACCACCCGCAAAATGCTGCCTTTCGGGATTGTACTTTCTGGCATAGGAAGTCCAGGAAGGACAACCTCCGTGGGTAATTCGGTAAGAATGTTTCCGTTTTGGCCGTCGATATCAACCCGATACAAGCGATTTTGCGGAATGCCGTTCTCCTGTTCAACAGCCGCGAACACGAGAGACCCGTCAACGGTCCAGCCGGGTCTCGATACCATATCGCCTGACCCGTCGTAGACCGCCGCCCTCTCTGTGCCGTCCGATTTCGTGATGTACAGGGAAATGTCACGTCCTGCACTATGTATGCCAAGGAAAGCAATGAAATTGCCGTCCCGAGACCAGGAGGCAATTCGTGCATCGTTGGGGTCCCGAATTGGCCATGAAATTTCCGGCTCAGTCTCGTGATACAACACGACAGAATCATAAGTGGCCTCATTCCCCACTTCGCCACGTTCAGGGTTATACCGTCGGTAGAGTAAACGGGAGCCGTCAGGCGACCATGCCAATGGCCACGCCCTCCCAAGATTGGTCGGTCGCCTTCCATCTACATCCGTAATTTCCAAAACGGGGTAATGCCAATCCTCCAAATTCCGAATGTAGGCCAATGTGCGGTTGTTGGGGCTCAAGAGAGGCGAATATCTGCCCCAATCGTCATCGTCGAAAATGCGGCTCACTTCGCCGGTCGCGACGTCGATTTTCAGGATGTCATGGCGCACATTCACGACCAGGAACGTGCCGTCCGATGACCATTGGGGTGTTCGATCTGCGCGATCCCAGGCTCGCGCGACGGCGTTCGCCCTCTCACGCTCCCTATCGAAATCAAGCGCGTTGGTTGCCCACCAGGTACAAAGACTTCCAAGGGTCACACAGACCAACAGGAAGATGACGCCCAGAGTAAGGGCGATTCGCTCGTTGCGGGACATCAGTCGTCTCCTCCAGATTCATTCATCCTGCAAAGGGCGACTGTGGCCCGGTTTGATTTTTCCGCGTTCGTTGCGTTCCAACAGAACCTGTGGGTCCGAGCCATCGGCGTTCATGGTGTACAGCATCACGTCGTCCCGGTAGGGCGAGGCCACCGCGATGCGGGAACAATCCGGAGACCACGAAGCAAATAGGGCGTCTTGCTCATACGTGATCAGGTCAAGCTCGCCGGTGTCCGTGTTGGCCGCATGCAAAGACGATATTCCGCTAGAGTAAGATCGTGGAGCGTGATTGAAATACATTCCGCGTGTCACCAAGAGCAAATCTTTGCCGTTGGGACACACGTGGATTTCCTCGGATAGCATGCCCGGGGTCGCGATGCCTCGCCAAGGGGTGGCAACATCACTCAAATCGACTAGAACTCGCTGGTCGCTCCCGTCAGGGCGGACCGATTGAATACTCGATGGACTACCATCGAAAGCATAGACGTGTCGTACGGGACCTTGAACGTAGAGAATGTGCTCACCGTCCGGCGTCCAGGCCGGCGCGGCCAGGGCAATACCCTCTGCCGCACGCCGGACGGTCCGCAGGTCGTTGCCATCAGCGCGGACAGTAATCAGGACATCTGCTTCCGTAAGGTTAGGGTCAGTGTGTACGGCAACCATCGCCAGTCGGTCGCTTCCGGGAGCCCAGGCGAGTTGTTTCACAATGAATTTATCGAAACCGTCGATGAAACCAACGCCTGGTTGCCAAAAGTTGAACTCTCCCACCTGGTTCCCCATTCGGTCTAAAACGACGAAGCCGCGCCAGTACCTCAAGGAGTAGGCAAGCAGCTGACCATCGGGAGACCACTTGGGTATCCTCCGGAACGGTACGTCCACCGAGGCAACCCGCTTGACTTTCTTCACGTCCACGTCGGCCAATTCAATGCGGTTTTCTTCGCGGTCAGGGAATGCGAACGCTTCCAGCAGGTCCCGGACCCAACTGTTGTCGCGACCGGCTTGAAAGGCCAATCGACCATCAATCGAGATATCCGGCGACGACAAGAAGTCGCGCTTCCGCTTGCGAATTTGCCAAGCCTCACTCCCGTCAGTCTGGACTCCATGGAGTCCATAGCCGGCGTAGGTGATGATGAATTCTCCGTCCGGCGACCAGGCCGGCGAAAAGTCCAAGTGAGATTCTGCGCCACGCTGCGGGTCGCCAGACGGGTATGGGCCATCTCCTCCACAGTCCGGCGAGCCCATGGACACGAACGCCACCAGCACGACCAGCAGCAGACGGATTGCTGTCTTTTGGTACATTACGGCGCTATCGTCTGATACAGGGCCCAGACGGCCATGACGTCCAGCGGATGCGGCGAGCAGTCTTGTTCGTCGGCGTCGCCTGTGTAGACCTCATAGTCGTAATTCATCACTGATTCCCGTACGGTCGGGTGCGACTCTTTGTACTCTGGGGTGCTCACAAGGCCTATAGACACCAGCGACAGTATGCTTTTCGAGATAGATGCCCCGGACATACCAAGAGCATGCCCTGCCTCGTGGAGCGCGATGAGATAAGCAATAATGCTTTAGCCCTGGCTGTCCACGGCTTTACCTCTACGCCGGTCTCGACCGCCGCAGTGCGAACGTCGCCCCCTGGTGTCTGCATCCACCCAAATCCTGGACTCCGCCATAACGGAACCTCCGCCCCACGGCTCGGCGCCGGAACCGGGCTCGGACATGATACCCGGCGAACCCTATCACCTGAGTATCTTTGATCCCACAATAATGTGTCTTTACCTGTGTAATCACAGCGCCGCCTCAGGCCAGCCGCGGCGGGCATGGGGCGACGACGGCGATTGAACGCCAAGGGGGCGCCCAGCCTCAGCCGGACGCCCCCTTCTGCTTGACCCGCCAGGTGATCACTGACCCGTCATGCCGTCTCCTCTTACGGCAGGGTGATGCTGGCGTGGACGCGCTCACCCTTGCCCGCCGCGTTCTGCGCCCGCACCCACACCTTGTACGTTTGGCCCGCCTCCAGGTTCTCGAAGCTGACTTGCGTCTTCTTCGCCTTGGGCGTCTTGGTCCGGCCCTTGCCGCCGCCCTCCGGTTTCAGGTGCACGATGTAGCCACGTACCTCGCCGCCGCTCTCGGGCGCTGGAGCCTCCCAGCTTACGATCAGCTTCGTGCCGTCCGCCGTGAGCGTCAGGGATGCGACCGGTCCGGGAACCGCCTCGTCGTCGAGGAACTCCGAGTCCATGGACTCAACCACCGTTACGTCGAACTCGTCGCTCACCTGGTTGCCGTCGGGATCCTCGGCCGTGACCGTAACGGTCGCGGTTCCCTCGGCCACGCCCGTTACCGTGAGGCCGGTAACGGTCCGGGTCGATTCGTCGACGACAGTGGCAACCTCCAACACCTCCGTGTCCGACGATTCGGCGGTGATGGTCAACGCGTCGCCGTCGGCGTCCGTGAACACGTCGGTCAACACCTCCGCATCGGCGTCGCTGGGCACGTCGGTCAAGGCAACCTCGTGGGTCGCGTCAATGTACAACTCGCTCACGTCGTCGATGGCGGCAGCCACCACCGGCGCGGCCTTCACAGTTAGCGTGAAATTGTCCTCGACTGTACCGCCGTACCCATCGGCGGCGGTGACCGTGATGGTCGCCGTGCCCCGGGCCTGGGCCGTCACCGTCAGCGTCGAGTGGTCGGCGGACACGGACACCGTGGCGACATTCTCGTCCGACGAACTCGCCGTGATGGTCAGGTCGTCGCCGTCGGCGTCGCTAAACACTCCTGACAGCGATGCCTCATGCGTCCCGCTCTCGTTCACGATGGTCGCGTCATCCATTGCAGACGACACCGTGGGCGGATTGTTGGCCTTCTGAAGCTGCTGCGCCGCCGCATTCACCGTTACGTCAAACGCGTCCTGCACGGTGTTGCCGTCGGCGTCCTGGGCCGTGACCCTGATGGTGGCCGTGCCCTCGGACCCGGCGGTCACCGTGACGGCGGTGATCGCGGCGGTTGAGCCGTCGATGGCGGCCGATACCGCCGCTATTGAGGTGTCGGACGACGACGCCTGGGTTACGGTCACCGCGTCGCCGTCGGCGTCGCTGAACACCCCTGACATCGAGATAGTGCGACTGTCTTCGGCCACCAGTCCGCTGATGTCGGCGATGGCCGAAGCCACCGCCGGCGCGGCCTTCACCGTCACGGTGAGGCTGTCTTCAACCTCGCCGCCATACCCGTCGGCGGCGGTGACCGTTATGGTCGCCGTTCCCCGCGCCTGGGCCGAAACCGTCAGCGTCGAGTAATCGGCTGCGACGGACACGGTGGCTACGGCGGTATCCGAGGACGCGGCGGTGATGGTCAGGTCATCCCCGTCGGCGTCGCTGAACACCCCGGACAGGGACGCTTGGTGCGTTCCATCCTCGCTGGTGATAGTAGCGTCGTCAATGGCGCTGACCACCGTGGGGGCGTTGTTGGCCTGCTGCAGCTGCGGCGGTGTGGTGTCCGACACCGCCACGCTCACCGACGGCACGGCGAGACTGGCGTACCGGGTGTCCTCGGTGGTCACCAGGTGGCTGATGGCCACGCTCTCATCGTTGCCGTCGTCGTCCGCCACGCCGGATACGTAGAAGGTCACCGGCGTGTTCCAGGCGAACGGCGTGAACTCATACCGAGGCGGGGTGACCAGGACGGCGCCGACATCGGCGCTCTGGGGCGTTATGGTCACGTCCTTCGTGGGCTGGCTCTCCAGCGCCACGGTGTAGGAGCCGCCCTGGCCTTCAGTTATGGCCAGGGGGTTGGCCGCGGTCACCGTGATGCCGGGCGTGTCGTCGTCGGTGACGGTCACCGTGGCCTTGTTCTTGCCGTCGCCGGCCTTCCTCCAGCCGATGGTATCGGCGGCGACGACCACTGTGAAGGTCTCGTCCGTTTCCTCCAGAGCGTCGTTGACCGTAGGTATGGAGAACGACAGGTTCCTGCTGCCCGCCTCCACGGTTACCGTAGAAGTGACGCTGCCCACGTCGGCGGCGGACGCGGTGGCGTCGCCGTCGTAGCGCGGCGTCACCGTGAACGCCACACCGCCGGTTGGAGCGGGTTTGCTCAGGCTGATGGTCAACTCGGCGGCCTGCCCTTCTGCGGCGCTGGTTTGAGCGGGGCTGAGTGAGTAGCTCCCGGCCCCCTGCTGCCCGGACGGGGGAGTCCCCCGGGTGACATTCAGCGTATAGACAATCTTGCGACCCATAGTGGCCTCATCGGGGGGCGCGAAACCGAACCAATCCCCAAGGCGGGTTTTGTACACCCCGATTTCGATCACTGTGATCGCATCCATCTCCAGAGCGATCCGGTGAATGCCCCCTCTTACGCTGCTGTTGGCTATCAGGTAGTCTTGACGCAGCTGGAAGTTCTTGCCCTCGAGTATGGACTCCTCGAACAACGGCAGGTTGTCTCCCACCGCGAGGATGCCGAAGGCAGGGTGAGGCGGCCCCTTTATTCCTTTCGTATGCGGGTCGAAAATGCCGGCGAAAGTCAGATTGTCCATCTCGTCGGGAACGGACACGTCATAAATGTATTGACTGGACTGGAACTTGGAGCCCAGGCTAAGGCCCGCGGGCAGATCGATGCCCAGCAGGGTCATGTCGTCATCGGCGTCGGACCAGAGGTCGTAGAACGCGGTGGCGAGTATGTACTCGCTCGACTCCCGGATCACCGTTACCGTGTAGGTTTTCGTAGTTTCTCCGTCCGCCGCGGTCACCACCACGTTGTTGACGACCGTCTCGCCGTAGCTGAGAGAAAGCGGAGTTCCCGGCGTCTCCCCGTTAACGGTTATGACGGCGTTGGGACTGGTGGCGACGGGGGAGAGGGTCACGCCCCGCGTGGTGAACGGCAGGTTCACCGTGTAGGCAGTCTGGGCGGGGTCGAAGGCCAGGGAGCCGCGAGACATGCCCAGCGCTTTCAGCGTGGCGTCGTCGTCGCTGGGCGCTGTCACCGACACCTGGAAGGCGCCGCTGACCTGGTTCCCATCGGAGTCCCGGGCCGTCACCGTGACCGTCGCCGTGCCCCCACCGATTCCCTTCACCGTCAGCGTGTAGCAGTAAAAATTGCTGGTGGGGCACCACGCGTGTCCCTGGTCGGTGCTTTGCATCGACGCAGTGACGACGGAACTGTCGGAAGAAACGGCGCGGGGGTTCGGCTCGTCGTCGTCGCGCAACATCACGAGTATCTCTCTGGTATGTCCGGCGATCAGGCCGTCCACGTCGTTCAGGTCCGAGCGCAGCTGCGGGACCGCTTTCACCCTGACGGTGAAGTGATCGGAAACCGTACCTCCCCGGCCGTCGCTAGCCTCGACCGTGATGGTCGCCGTCCCCTGGGAGAGGGCGCTTACCGTCAGGTTGGACCGGTCGGCGGCCATCGACACCGTGGCCACCGCCTCATCGGAGGAGGATGTGGCCGTGATGGCCAGGTCGTCGCCGCAGTCGAGGTCATGGAACCTACCGCCCAGGGAGATCTGTCGCGCGCCGCCGTCGCGGCTGAAGACAATGTCTTCCAGGGGAGCGGCCACGGTGGGCGCCCGGTTGGGCCGGTCCTGAGCTTGCGTCGGCGCCGGCGGGCGGGCCAGGATGGCCGCGCGCTGGCCGGCCGGGTCCAGGTTGCCGTACTTGAGGACGGGATACTGGGTCGACGTGCCGAAGTCCCAGGGGTCGTCGGCGTTGCCGTCGCCGTTCACGTCCACGTTCCAGGCGGCGTAGATGCCAGCGTAGCCGGCGGGGGTCTGCAGTTCGGAGGTGGTCTTGCCGGCTCCCACCGGGCTGGTGGTGTAACCGCTGGTCTGGGTGTCCCAGTAGGCCATAGCCACCGCGCCGGCGGCGTGATGCCCCACCAGGCCGCCGTCCGCGGCGCCGCAGCCTGCGGGATAGCCGATGGAGTAGCTGGCGGTGATGTTGCCGCGGTTGCGGCCGGCCAGGCCGCCCGCGTTCAAACCTTCGGTGTAGGCCGGTCCGGCGGCGTAGGCGGCGATGATGGAACCGCCGTCGTTGTAGCCCACCAGTCCGCCGGTGTTGTTGGCCAGGCCCGAAACCGCGCCGCCGGCGTGGCTGGCGCGGATGGTTCCCTGGTTGACGCCGGTCAGGCCCCCCACGTTCCTGCCGCCGGGCGGCGTCGCCCGGCCCTCCACGCTGGCCGTGACGGAGCTGGCCGTGATCACGCCGCTCGCCCGGTTGAACCCGACCAATCCGCCCACGTCGGTATTGCCGGAAACCGTTCCGGTGACGTGGACGTTGCTGATCTTGCCGTAGTTCACGCCGGCCAGGGCGCCCACGAAGGCCTTGCCTGAAACGTCGACGTTCTCCAGCGTGAGGTTCCGCACCACGGCGTTTTCCCGCAGCTCGTAGAAGAACCCTCTGAAGTTGGGGTAGCCGTCGCCGCAGCACGCCGGCAGCCCGTAGATGTCCACTTGATTCAGCTGCTCTTCGGTGTAGGACGGGTCGAGAGTGTTGATGTACAGGTTGCGGATCGTATGGCCGTTGCCCTCGAAAACGCCCCAGTAGCTTCGGCTCGCGCCCAGCTGCGACAGGGGTCGCCATCCCTGGGCGTCATTCCCCCAGTAATCGTCGCAGGCGCCGGCCTGGTCCTTGGTGGACTGGACCGGGTGATCCTGGTACCAGTCCTGGCAGTAGGCAGAGGCGTCGGGGTAGTGCACGCCGTTGTAGTAGTCGTCGCCGGGGTCGATCCGGCCGTTGCCGTTGGTGTCGAAGTCCAGGTCGGCGGTCAGCTCGTAGCCGATGCACTTCCCCTGGGGACAGCCCATCCCGTCCTGCGGATCGGGGAAGGCCCAATGGTAGTCACTCGCCCAGCTCCCTCTGACATTGCCGCCGCCTCCGGAGTCGTGGTGGAGAGCGTAGAGCTGTCGAAGGCTGGAAATCTCTATGAGATGGTCGTCGTCGGTATCATAGTCGTTGCGGCCGGCATGGCGCTGCTGGTCGGGCGACTGGCTGGGCGCGGAGTGCGTCGGCGCGTTGGGCATACGGGCGCGCTGGGCGGCCACGCTGGGCCCGGTGTCCCTCAGAACCGGGAAATCACTGGAAGATCCGAAGTCCCAGGCGGCGGCTGTGCCGTCGATGTCGGTGAAAGTGTTCCATCGGGCGTAGATGCCCGTGTAGCCGGTGGGCTGCTGCAGCTCGGCGGCAGTCCGGGCCGCGCCGTCGGGGTGGTGGGCGTAGGACCCGTCCAGATGCGCGGAGACGCTGGCGGTCCGGCCGGAGGTGTGGTAATTCCAGTAACTGGCGGTGACGCCGCTCACGTGGCCGGCGCAGCCGCCACACACGCCGAAGCCCACCCCGTTGACATATCTGGCCGTTATCGGCCCAAGAAGGCCAACCAGCCCGCCGACGATTTCACCGCCGGACACGGCGCCCAGGGAGTAACTGGCCGTTATGGGCGCGTTACTGTCGCCCACCAGGCCCCCAATGTAACGGCCGCTGCTGGATACGTCGCCGGTGGCGTAACTGGCAAAGACCACGGCGTGTCCGCGGAAATACCGGTCGCTGAACCCCGCCAGGCCGCCCACCCTATCGCCGTTGCCCGACACGCGGCCGGCGGCATAGCTGCTCGCGATTCTGCCGTTGTTGCCCCCCACCAAGCCACCCAGACCCCAGGCGTAATCGGACTCCCAGGAGAACATCAGCCGCTGCCGCTCTTCCTGAACCCGGGGCACTGTTGAGGTTACGCCGGCCGTGGAATAGCTGCGCGTTACGAGGCTGCCGCCATCGTTATATCCGACCAGTCCGCCAACCCGGAATCCCGTGCCCCGGACCTGGCCGGAGGAATGGCTGTCCTTCACCGTGCCGTGATTGGCCCCGACCAGACCCCCCAGGTCATGCCGGCCGGATACCGACCCGGACACGCCGGCGGCGCTGATCGTGCCCCGGTTTTCCGCAACCAGGCCGCCGGTGTAGTCCCCGTCGCCGGACACGTCAACGTCCGCCAGCATGATGTTGCGGACGACGCCGCCATCGCCGAGAGCCGCGAACAGCCCCTTGCGCTGGGCCGCCCGGACGTAAAGGTTGCTGATGACATGGCCGTTGCCGTCAAAGACCGCGCCGTACTCGCCGATGGGCGCCCAGCCCTGGCCGGCGTTCCAGTAGGCGTCGCCGACGTCGGCCCCTCCGCTGGAGTTGGTGTCGAAGTCCAGGTCGGCAGTCAGCTCGTAGCCCTTGCATCCGGCAGACGGGCAGCCGGCGCCGTTGGTCAGGACGCCGGGGAAGGCGGCGCCGTATTCGTCACTGCCGTCCGCAGCCGGGGAGCCGTCGCCGTTGTCGCGGTCATGGCGAATGGCATTCAGCTGGGCCAGGTTGCATATCTCGATCAGCCCGTCGTCGTCGGCGTCGTAATCATCCCCTGCCGCCGGCTGGCAAAGGGCGGAGTTGCCCCGGATTACGCCCTTCAGCGTGGCGGCGGACGAAGACAGGGCATGCTCACCCGCCTTGAATCGGCCGTAGTCCTGCAGCGAGTAGGTGACGCTCACGTCGTGGATTCCCGCCGTGGCCGTCGGGAACGCGCCGGTGACCTGCAGCCCGCCGGCGCGAAAGTCGGATAGTTGCGACGGCGGAACTCCGTTCCCCTGGGCGTGGGAGGTGTCAAAGGTGGCGTCCGTGGTCCCGTCGGCCAGCCGCGTGTTCACCTTCACCCCGCTGACAGCGGTTATGGACGTGGGGTTCCGGATCTGCCCCTTCAGGGTGGCGGCGGCGGCGGACGAGGACAGGGAGTAGTTGCTCGCCTTGAAACTGCCGTGGTCGCTCAGTGAGTAGGTTACCTTCAGGTCGTGGGTTCCCGCGGTGGCCTTCGGGAACGCGCCGGTGACCTCCAAGCCGCCGGCCCGGAAGTCGGCCAGCTCTCCGGGCAATACGCCGGTTCCCTCGGCACGGCTGGTGTCGAAGGTGGCTTTCATAGTGCTGTCGGTCACGCGCCCGTGGACCGTCACGTCGCTGATGCCCGTGATGGCCCGAGGCGTGATGCTTCCCTTCACGTCGAAGGTGGCGTCGTAGTTGCCGGCGTCCGCCCCGGCCAGGGAATACCCGGTTATGGCAATGTTCGTCCCGGCGTCGGCCGATGCAAAGACGCTTCCGCCGGCGTTGACCGTGACTTGGTCGCCGGCGATGATGTCCCCCGCGGCAAAGCTGCCGCCGGGTCCGGTCGGACCTTGCGTCGTCCCGTCATACACCTTGCTGATCCCCGTGTCGGTGTAGGCCACCGGCCTGGGCGTGATGGTGTAGTCGGCGACCTTGGACAGCTGGTACTTCCGCGCGTAGGCCGGTTTGATGGCCACCGTGCCCAGGCTGATGGCGTAGGTTCCCGGGTCGTCGCCCGGCTCCCGGGACAGTTCCCCGTCCACTACTACGTCTTCCACCGCGTGTCCCGCGTTCAGCCCGCTCACCGTGTAGCTCAGGTCCTCGGTTTCGCCGTAATCCCGGGTCGCGCTATCGAGCGTGATGGTCAGCAGATGCGGCGGCCCCACGTAACACACCAGTTCCGTCGCCGCGCTGGACACCTGCTCCCCTCCGGGAAGGTCGTAGAGCGCCTTCACCACAATCCGGGTCTCGTCTCCGATCTGCCAGTTCCCCCGGTCCGTCCGGCTCCTCAGCATATAGTGGTGCCTTTGGGTGAACTGCTTCCCGTTGGGCAGCGTCACTGCCACGTCGTACCACTTGGTCTCTCCGCCGGACCACCGGGGTATGTCCCAGGAGAAGCGCACCTGGTCCGCCTTGGCCTCGCACTTCAGGTTCGCCACCGGCGGCGGCTCCTCGTCCTGCGCCTGGGCCGCGCCCGTCGGCCACAGGGCCAGCGCCAGCCCGGCCATCAGCAGCACCGCCGCTGCCGCGGCCACGAAACCCAAGGTACTCGTACGCTTCACTTTCAACATCGCTCCAACTCCTGGCCCAATGGCTCCGGCTCCCCGACCAGCGGCACGGCGGCGGAACCGGGGCAGGAAATTGTACCCGGCGAACCCTATCTCCTGCGTATCTTTGACCCCTCAATGATGTGTCTTTACCTGTATAATCACAGCGCCGCCGCAGGCCAGCCGTGGCGGGCATGGGGCGACGGCGGCGATTGAACGCCAAGGGGGCGCCCAGCCGCAGCCGGACGCCCCCTTCTCCTTGACCCGCCAGGGGATCATTGACCCGTCTGTCCGTCTCCATTCTCCGGCGGGGCTTCCGCCTCGTGCAGGGTGATGCTGGCGTGGACCCGCTCGCCCTTGCCCGCCTCGTTCTGCGCCCGCACCCACACTTTGTACGTTTGGCCGGACTCCAGGTTGTCGAAGCTGACCTTCGTCTTCTTCGCCCGGGGCGTCTTGGTCCGGCCCTTGCCGCCGTCCTCGGGCTTCAGGTGCACGATGTAGCCCCGGGGCGCGTCCCCGCTCTCCGGAGCCTGCCAGCTCACGATGACGCCGCCATCCGTGGCTTCCAGTCGGAGATTGACCACCGGGCCGGGCAACTCCACCGCCTGCTGCTGTTGCTGCTGTTCAGCGGCGGGCACCGTTACGTCGAAAGCGTCGCTGACCCGGTTGCCGTCGGCGTCCTGGGCCGTGACGGTGATGGTGGCCGTGCCCGCGGAGTTGGCGAACACCGTGACGGCGGTGATAGCGGCCGTTGCGCCGTCGATGGCGACCGATACTGCCGCTATTAAGGTGTCGGAGGATGTCGCCTCGGTCACGGTCACCGCGTCGCCGTCGGGGTCGCTGAACACGCCGGACATCGAGACCTCGTGGGTTGCGTCGACCTGCAGTTCGCTCACGTCGGCGATGGGCGAGGCCACCACCGGGGCGGCTTTCACCGTTACGGTGAAACTGACTTCAACCGTCCCGCCATACCCGTCGGCGGCGGTGACCGTTATGGTCACTGTGCCCCGTGCCTTTGCCGTTACCGTCAACGTTGAGTAGTCGGGGGACACCGACACCGTGGCCGCGTTCTCGTCCGACGACGCAGCGGTGATGGTCAGGTCGTCTCCGTCGCCGTCGGCGAACACGCCCGTCAGGGACATCTCATGCGTGCCGCTTTCGCTCACGATGATGGCGTCCGAAATGCCGGCGGACACCGTGGGCGGGTTGTTGCGCTGCTGGAGCTGGGGCCGGGTCACCGTGACCTCGAAAGCGTCGCTGATCCGGTTGCCGTCGCTGTCCTGGGCCGTGACCGTGACCGTCGCCGTGCCCTCGGACTTTCCGCTAACGATCAGGCCGGAGCCGTCGACGGCCCCCGCGGCCCAGGCCACCCCAAGGTTCGACGACCAGTGACTGAGGGTCAGATCATCTCCGTCGGCGTCGCTGAACACTCCCGACAGGGATACCTTGCGAGTGTCTCCCACGGTGAAATCGCTCACGTCGGGCAGGGCTGACGCCACCACCGGCGCGGCCTTCACCGTCACGGTGAACTCATCCGTCACCGTGCCGCCCCTGCCGTCATCAGCGGTGACCGTGATCGTCGCCGTTCCCCGGGACCGGGCGTTCACCGTCAGCGTGGAGAAGTCGGATGCAACCGACACCGTGGCCACAGTCTCGTCCGACGATGCAGCGGTGAGGGTCAGCGCGAATCCATCCACGTCGCTGAACACGCCGGCGAGAGCGGCACGCATGGAGCCGCTCTCATTCACGATGGTTGCGTCGGACAGAGCGGCGGACACCGTGGGCGCCTGGTTGAGGTGCAGCGGCGGCAGATCCACGGGGTCATTGTCCTGTACGATGATGGAGAGGGTCGACGCCGCAGTGAGCCTTGGGTTTCTGCTGGTGGCTCCCAGCACGATGGTCTCATCGTGTTCGATCTCGTCGTCATCGATGATGCTCAGGGTCGCCGTCGCGGAGTCCTCTCCCTCCGGAATGCGCAGGACCCGGTGCGAGAGAGTGAAATCCCCGGAATCGCCCTCCGTGGCCGTGCTCGTGAGGAGCGCGAACGGAAACACACTTGTGCCGCCCTTGGGAGCCGGTTGGGGCAGCCGTACCGTCACCTGCACGGTGGAACCCTCGCTGACGGAGGCGCTCCCGGTATCGGCAGAGATGGTGAGTTCGGGGGACAGGGAATAGTCATAGATGAAGACGTTGATTCTGCTATTGTCGCCCAGCGTGTACGGAGCTCCGTCCACCGGAACCAGTTCCAGTGTGACAACCTCGAACCCTTCGGTCTTGCGGTCCGCCCGCGCAGACACCCGCACACTCGGCGGTTCGTTAGCTTCGTAGGCGTAGAGCGTCAGCGTCCTGGTCGAGAGCGTGTAATCCTCCGTCTCCGTAGCCTTCTCAAAACCAGGGAGGTCGACGACCCGGATTTTCACCGTGGTGTCCACAGGCAGATGGTTATGGCTCAGGATCACCGGGTAGTCGCTGAAGGATCCTTCATTGAGCCAGCCATGGTGCCGGCTGAACTCCAGTGTCGGCGCCCCACGGGGTGGATCCGTCGTTGGCACGCCGCCGGTGACGGACCAGGGACCGCTGCCAGTGTCGTTCACCGCCCGAACGCGCATGACATGCCGGAGGTTGTTCTTCAGGCCCGTGATGGTGTGCGAGGTAGCGACCGCGCCGTGTCCGGCATCCACCCAGCCGGTGGACGGGTCGTCGGGCGTGGCCGCCGGCGCGTCGGGGGCGTCCCGTTCTTTGTACTGCACGTCATAGCCGGTGACCGTGCCGGCGGGAGCGGTCCAGGCCAGACTCAACTGCCCGTCTCCGGAGGTCGCCTGCAGGTCTGCCAGGGGGTCGTTGTCGTGGATCGTCACCATCGCCGTGGCGCCGGTCCCGGCAACGAAACCGGCGCTCTCCGCAGGCTCCGGGATGTCCAGGCTCAGCGTGTACCGCCACGGCGCCTGCGCCACGTCATCGTCGGGGAGGTTCCAGAGGAGTTTCTCCACCGCGCCGGCGTCGGTCGCGTCAATCTGAACGCCGTACGGGGTCGACACATCGCCGGAGATCATGTTGACGATGATCAAGGCTTCACGGCCGGCAGCGCGGGATAAACGCAGCGCGATCATCAGGCTGTTGTCGGTACCCTCGGTCACGGTGTAGGCGGTCTGGTCGAAGTTCACCACCACCGTCCGGTCCTGGACGGTCACGGTTGCGGTATCCGTACCGCCGGAGGCCGCGCTCCAGCCCGTTGCCTGGGTGGCGATGACGACGGTGAAGGTCTCGTCCGATTCCTCCACCTGGTCGTGCGCCAGGGCGATCCGCAGCGTCGCGGAACTGTCGCCATCGGGGACGGTCACAGTGGCCGGTATGTTCGAGACGTCGGCGGCCGCAGCCCGACCCATCCCGCCGGTGTAGGTTGGTGTGACGCTGAACTCCAGGCCGCCGGTCGGGGCATTCTGGCCCAGGGTGATGGTCAGCGACGCGTCCTCACCCTCGCCCGCAGTCACGGCGCTGCCAATGCTGTAGGTCTGGGAGTTCTGCGCCTGAGCGGGACCCGCCGGCCACAGGGCCAGCGCAATCCCCGCCAGCAGCAGCGCCGCCGCGGCCACGAAACCCACGGTTCTCGCCGACTTCACTTTCAACATCGCTCCATCTCCTGGCCCAGCGGCTCCGGCTCCCCGACCAGCCGCTCGGCGCCGGAACCCGGTCAGGAGATGATACCCGGCGAACCCTATCCCCTGCGTATCTTTGACCCCTCATTAATGTGTCTTTAGATGTGTAACCACACCGCCGCCGGTAGCCGCCCTGCACCCAGGCCAGCGCCCTAACGACAAGGGGGCTCGCAAGTCACTCCAGGCCGGGCAGGGCCATTATGGGGCCCAGTGGTATCCCCAGCAGACCGGAGTTCCGTCCTGCTTCAGGCCACAGGTGTGACGCTCACCCACACTGATCGAGTCGAACCGGTCGTGGACCGGTGGTTCAAGCTGCCGGTTCACCTGACCCAATCCCCAGCAGAAAGCCCTGCCGTCGGACGCCAGCGCGCAGGAGAAACGATCTCCGCTGCCGACCGACTTGAACGTGCGTCCCGCAATCGGTGTGTTGGAGACCTCATAACCGTCGCCCCAACAGAGGAGAGAATCTTCGGCTGTAACCCCACAAGTGTGCGATCCGCCAGCGCTGATTGAGGTCATCCCGCCAAGGTCCGGCGGCGACGCCTGTCCCTCGGAGTCGTATCCCCAGCAGGCCGGAGCGCCATCGGAGAGGCGCAGTGCGCACGTATGGCGATCCCCGCTGGCGATAGTTGAGAACCTCACATCCTGGGGCGGCGCGGACTGGCCGTACTCGTCGTCGCCCCAGCATACGGCAGTGTCGTCCGGTCTGAGTCCGCAGGTGTGATAGCTGCCGCTCTCTATCGACTTCAGGATCTCCCCGGCCGGAGGCGAAGACTGGTCGTGAGTATCATCGCCCCAGCACAGCGGCGTTCCGTCGTGACGCAGCGCGCAGGTATGGTCAATCCCGCTGCTGACTGCCGTGAAGGCCCCTCCCGACGGCGGCGTTGCCTCTCCATACTCGTCACGGCCCCAGCACACGGCCCTGCCGTCGGCCCGCAGTCCACACGTGTGGAAGAACCCGCTGCTGACCGCGGTCAGACTGCCCGCAATGGGGGTAGTCGGTTGCCCAGCAACGTAACGCTCGCCGCCCGGCGGCATCGCCTGTCCATAATAGTTTCCGCCCCAGCACACCAACTTTCCGTTGTCCCGTATGGCGCAAAAGTGGCGGGAGCCCACCGCGACGGATGTGAACGTCGCGCCAACCCCCCAGGGCGGCGTCGTCTCGCGTGAATAGCGACCATCCGAGCAGACAGCGGTCCGGTCGAGGCGGAGACCACACGTGTGGCTTGCGTAGGTACTCACCGAGGAGAACAGTTGACCGTCGGGAAGGGGGTTCCGGTCAGCATGCCTGCCCCAGCAGACAACGGTGTTGTCGAAACGCACGCCACAGGCTTGCTGTTGGCCGATGCTGATCATGGCGAATTTCTCGCCCTCCGGATTCAGGTGGGCTCCGTAGCCCCAGCATCTGACCGTCCCATCCGCGCGCAATCCGCAACTGTAGTCGTATCCGCTGCCGATGGCCGTGAAACGCTCGTCCGGCGGGGGAGAGTTTTCTCCACTTTGGTCATAGCCCCAGCATTCGGCGGTCCCGTCCAGACGGAGCGCACAGGTGTGGGTCCACCCGGCGGCGATCTCGATGAAGGGTTGACCCTGAGGCGGCGATGCCTGCCCTCGACTGTCCGAACCCCAGCACACCGCGGCGCCGTCCGATCTTCGCAGACCGCAGCCGTGTCCCTGGCCGGTGGTAATCACGCTGAACCGCTCTCCGGTGGGCGGAGAGGCTTGCCCAGAATCATTCCGTCCCCAACAGTACGCTCTGCCGTCCTGGGCAAGGGCACAGGAGTAGCCGTACGCCAGGGCCAGCGTGGTGAAGGCCTCGTCGGGCGGTGGGATGGCTGGCGGAGGGGGCGGTGGAGTTGCGTCGGGATCGTACCGCTCGCCGCCCGGTGGTGACGATTGACCCCAATGGCCACTTCCCCAGCACAGCGCTGAGCCGTTGTCACGAAGGCTGCAGGCGTATCCCTCGCCCACGCTCAGCGACGCCATTGCCATGTCGTCGGGCGGCTGGATGGAGATGCCGCCATGCCCCCAGCACGCTGGGTCGCCTTGTTGGAGAATCCCGCAGGTATGGAACACCCCGGCGGAGATGGACGAGAAAGTAGCTCCATCCGGTGGCGAGAGCAGTCCGGCGTCGGTCCCCTCGTAGTCAAATCCCCAGCACGTGACGCCGCCGTCCGCGCGCAAGCCACAGGTATGCGCCGACCCGCTGGCAATAGAAACGAACCGCGCATCTTGCGGAGGCTCGGCCTGGCCGAGATCGTAGCCGTCAGACCCCCAGCAGGTTGGAGCGCCGTCCTGCCGCAAGCCGCAGGTATGGACCAGGCCGGCGCTGATCTGCGTAAAGCGCTCGCCGGCCGGTACGTTCAGCTGGCCGTACTCATCATCGCCCCAGCAGAGGGCGGTATCATCCCAGCGCAGGCCGCAGGTGTGCGTTCCCCCGCTGCTGATCGACGTGAGCGCTACTCCATGGGGAGGCGAAGCCTGGCCCAAGTCAAAGTCAACCGCGCCCCAGCACACCGGGGCGCCATCCGGGCGCAGCGCGCAGGTGTGAACCACTCCAGCGCTGATGGACTCAAACCGCTCGTCTTCCGGCGGCGTTGACTGGCCGTGAGCGTCCATGCCCCAGCATTCGGCGCCCCCGTCCTCGGTTCGCAGCGCACACGTATGCCAGTTGCCGCTGCTTACGACGGCGAAGTCCCCTTGGGGTGTCAGCGGAGACGGTGGGACCCAGGTTCGCACCCGTTCCAGCCACCGCAGGTCGTGGTGGGGCGGCTCCCCGCCGGGTGGCGACGACTGACCGGAGCCGTTGTAGCCCCAGCACACGGCGGCGCCGTTCGAGCGGATGCCGCACACGTGCCAGCGGCCCACCGCAATAGACACAAACCGGCCTTCCGGAGGTGAGGTCGAGTAATCCTCGTATCCCGCTCCCCAGCAGACGATGGTTCCGTCAGCGCGAATGCCGCAGGTCCGGTCGTGTCCGATGCTGATCGACGAGAACTGATGGGGAGGCGGCGATGATCGCCGGTATTCGTCGGAACCCCAGCACACTGCCGTAGCACCCGCCCAGATGCCGCAGGTGTGTGAAACGCCGCTCTCGATTGAGATGAAGGTCTCGCCGTCCGGCGGCGAAGCCTGGCCGTCGGCGTCGTTGCCCCAGCATTCGGCAGCGCCGTCCGGCCGCAGTCCGCAGGCGTGCGCGGCCCCGCTGCTGACCATCGAGAATACGCCGCCGGGGGCCAGCGTGGCGCCGTCCTCGTCGCTGCCCCAGCAGAGAACTTCCCCATCCGGTTCGAGTCCGCACACGTGCGCCTCCCCCGCCGATAGCGACGCGAATTTGTTGGGTGGCGGAGCGGGCGGCGCTCCGGGTCGACCGCCGTAATACTCACTGCCGCCCCAGCAGGCTACAGTCCCGTCGGGCCGAAGTCCGCAAGTATGGATATCCATGGTGGTCAGGGACGTGAAGGTTTCCCCTGTCAATTTTCACCAACTTTGATCATCTAAACCGTGAAATGTGTTGCTGTTCTACGATTCTGTCATCCACTAACTGGTCAGCGAAAATGTCCTGATGAAGGACGTTACGTTGAACCAAAAAGAACAAGCCAGACTCTCCGTGCTCAACTCCGTTTTGGAATACCAGGT
>Ga0209754_1001729_pt1 | contig 20144 bp, 16 predicted proteins | sample MesohylBB_FD_187295 | JGI IMG/M metagenome (GOLD analysis project Ga0209754, IMG submission 187295) | Host-associated microbial community of the marine sponge Aplysina aerophoba from Gulf of Piran - sponge mesohyl, lysed by bead beating... | ecosystem: Host-associated > Porifera > Sponge >... | reverse complement strand
CGTCGTATCTTCTCTCATGGTGGCGCATCTCCTTGTGCTGAAATGACCGGGCTTGTTGACAAACCCATTTCAGCAGGGTGCGCCGCCTTTTTCAATTTAGCTCATACACAACATCTGACAGTAACTCATCTCATGGCGCTTGATGGGCACGGCGCGGCGGCGAACACCCAGGAAATGGCAGAGGATGCAAGGCGGACCGCGTCCACTGCTTTGGCCCTCGTTCAGGGCGTTATCGACGCTGGCGCGACTCCAACCGATGGCGTCTGGTTCGTTACGCGAGGCGCGCAGGTTCTGGAACAGGACATCCTTGGCAAAACATCCGGGGAGCTTGCCGGCGCGACCTTGTGGGGCTTCGGAAAGGTGATGGCTTTGGAAGCGGCTCACTTGCAGCCGAGATTGATCGACCTGGACCCCGATCCGAATGAGGCGGCAACGTCCAGCCTCGTCGATGAACTCCTCCTCCCCGACCCCGAGACTCATGTCGCCTACCGCGGATGCTCCCGCCTGGTAGCACGTCTGGTTCGGGGCGGCGTCGGCGATTCGAGACTCGCCTTGCCGGAAGACGCGGAATGGGGCATCGGCTCCCGCGATCCGGAATCTGGACTGGCGGCGCTCCGTGCAAAACCGCGGCCCAGACGCGCTCTCGAACCCGGCGAGGTCCGCCTCGCCGTGGAAGCGATGGGGCTCAACTATGTCGACATATTCCTCAGCATGGGCGCGGTCGCGTACAACCGGGAGATAGGCCGCGAGATGTACGGCCGGGTTCTGGAGACGGCCCATGGCGTCGAAGGCCTTTCGGTCGGTGACCGAGTTGTCGGGTTGGGGTTCGGCTCATTTGCACCTGAAATGATTACCCGGGCGGTTATGGTCGCCCCCGTTCCCGAGGGGTTCTCTGCGCATGCGCTTGCCACCGTACCCGTCTGTTTCGTTACCGCCGAACTCGCTTTCAAACTTGCAGGGCTTCAATACGGCGAGCGGGTGCTCATCCACGCCGGGGCCGGGGGCGTCGGCCTTGCCGCCATTCAGTTGGCCCACGCCGCCGGCGCCGAGGTGTTCGCGACCGCCAGCGCGCCCAAACAGGCGTATCTCCGCTCCCTCGGCGTGGAACATGTGTTCGACAGCCGCACGACGGCGTTCGGGGAGGAGGTCCTCGAGGCCACGGGCGGCGAGGGTGTTCACGTGTTGCTGAACAGTCTCACCGGAGAGGGATTCATCGAGGCGAGCCTGTCCTGTCTGGCGCGAGGCGGCCGCTTCGTAGAGATATCGAAGCGGAGAATCCGGAGCGAAGAGGAGATGGCGGCATCACGCCCCGACGTCGCATACTCCATCCTGGATGTGGATGCCCTGAAATGGAGCGACCCGGCCCGCCCCGGCGGCTCCCTTTCCCGGGTCCTGGCGCGCCACTCGACGGGGGAGTTGACTCCACTGCCCCACACCGTCTGGCCTCTTTCCGAGGTTCGAGCGGCGATGGAGGTAATGCGCGACGCCCGGCATATCGGCAAGAACGTGCTCCGGATGCCGCCCCTCGCCAGGGGCAGCCTCCGACAAGACCGCACGTACCTGATTACCGGGGGCATGGGCGGAATCGGTTGCGCGGTCGCCCGCTGGCTGGCCGAAAACGGCGCAGGAACCATTGTCCTGAACGGCCGGCGTGACCCCGACCCCGCCGCCAAAGAAGTGATCAAGGATTTGCGGGAAGGCGGCGCTGACGTTCGCGTGGAAGTAGCCGACGTGACTGATTGCACAGCCGTCGACGAGGTGCTCACCCGAATCGATGAAGTTTTGCCGCCTCTCGGCGGCGTCATACACAGCGTGGGCGTGCTCTCGGACGGCGTCATCGAGAACCAGACCTGGGAGCGGTTCGAGCAGGTCATGTGGCCCAAGGTGCTGGGAGCGTGGCATCTGCACCAGGCCACCAGGAACAAAGACCTCGACATGTTCATCCTGTTCTCCAGCGTAACCGGGGTCGTGGGGAACTCGGGTCAGTCGAATCACGCGGCCGCCAACGCCTTCCTGGACCAACTCGCCGCTCACCGTCGCTCCTTGGGCCTCCCTGGTCAGGCCATCGCCTGGGGCGCGTGGTCTGGCATCGGGGAGGCGGAAGAGCAAAGGGAGCGGATTGAGCGGCAACTCGCATACACCGGTGCTGGATGGCTCACACCCGTGCAGGGCATGAAAGCCTTCGACCAACTAGTCAGACAGGACGTGACCGCGCCCACCGTCACCACGGTGGACTGGTCCGTCATCGCAAAGGGACTCGAAACCCATCCCCCGTTTTTCGAAGATATCCTCGAAGCGACAGAGCCTCCGAACAGGAAGTCCGAAGATTCCGCCCCATCCGCTGGCCTTTTGTCCCGGTTGCGGGACACTCCGGCGGAGCAGCAACAAAATCTCCTGGAGTCCTTCATCCAGCAGGAATTGCAGGCGGTCCTCCGGCTGTCTTCGCCACCATCGACGACGGTCAGCTTTTTCGATCTGGGAATGGACTCCCTGATGGCGGTGGAGTTGCGAAACCGCCTGAACCGCGCGCTCGCCGACGAGTATAGGGCATCGAACACGGTGGTGTTCGACTATCCGGATGTAGCCGCTCTCGCGCGCCATCTGGCAGCCGAACTCGAGGAGACCGGCGCGGCGGACGCGCCCTCGAAGCCACTTGCCCCGAAACGGTGGCCGCCCAAGCGTCGTGAGAGCGAGGGCGCTGATATCGCAATCGTGGGCATGGCGTGCCGCTTCCCGGGCGCGCCTGATCTCAGGACTTTTTGGCGCCAGCTCGAGGCTGGAGAAACCGCCGTCACGGACGGTCGGCGGAACGCGGGTCCATGGGATGGCGCTCTCGGAGATTCTCGCGCTGAAGCCTCTGTACACCGCATCGGTGGTTTCGTGAGCGGGCTTGACCAGTTCGATGCGGGCTTCTTCGGCATCCGCACCATCGAGGCACGCGTCATGGACCCGCAGCAGCGGTTTTTGCTGGAGACCAGTTGGCATGCGCTCGAGGATGCGGGGGTGGACCCCGCACGGCTCAAGGGCAGCCGATGCGGGGTGTATTTCGGAATCGCCGACAGCGAATACCGGCATCTGATGAAGGAAGAAGGCGGGCAGGACAGCTATTTCGGCAATTCGATGGGCGTGGCGGTGGGCCGGGTTTCGTTCGCCTTCGGCATGGAAGGTCCGGCGATGCCGGTGGAACTCGCCTGCGCGTCTTCGCTGGTGTCCATACATCACGCCGTCGTCGGCTTGCAACTCGGCGAGACGGATATGGCACTGGCAGGAGGCGTGAACGTCATACTTTCTGCGGACACCACCAGCAAGATGGCGGAATTCGGAATGTTGTCGCGTACGGGAAGGTGCTGGTCGTTCGATGCGGCGGCGGACGGTTATGTACGCGGTGAGGGATGTGGGGTAGTTGTCTTGAAGCGGCTAGCGGAGGCGGAGGCGGATGGCGACAGAATTTGGGGGGTCATTCGCGGATCGGCGACGAATCAAAACGGCGTGAGCGGAGGTCTGGTGATGCCCAACGGGCCCGCGCAGCGGCGGGCCATCGAAGAAGCGCTGACCCGCGCGGACATCGAGCCCTCGCAAGTCGATTATCTCGAAGCACACGCGAACGGATCGGAAATGGGCGATGCGATCGAGGTTCTCGCGGCGGCGGAGGCTTACGGAAACGGACGAGAGCCGACTCGCCCGCTTCTGATTGGCACAGTGAAGACGAACATCGGCCATCTGGAATCGGCGGCAGGGGTCGCCGGCCTGATCAAGGTGATGCTTTCGATGAAGCACGGGATGATTCCCCAACATCTCAATTTCGAAAACCCGAATCCGAATATGGACTGGGACAAGTTGCCAGTACAAGTGACGTCGGAGGCGGTATGTTGGCCTCCCGCTCACGATCGCCCGCCCCGGGCGGGGATAAGCGCGTTCTCCATGACGGGGACGAACGCGCATCTGATCGTGGAAGGGTATGGCGCGCCCGAGGCGGCGGCCGCCGCAGATGCCGAGCAGTTCCTCCCTTCAGGTTCCGCGCACCGCATCGCGGTTTCCCTGCCGGAGGCGATTCCGGAGTCGCCGACAGTGGGAGAGCTGCGCCCCCGCCGGACGCGGATGCTTCCGCTATCGGGCAAATCGGGAGATGCGCTTCGCGAGTTGGCGGGGCGCTACGTCTCCTGGCTCGATGAACGCGCCGGGGAACTTTCCGCCGAAGACGACATGCAGTCGGTTTTGTCGGACATGGCGTGGACTGCGGCCGTGGGCCGGAGTCATTTTGCGCACCGCGCGGGCGTCGCCTTCGAGGACGCCGCGTCGCTGCGGGAGGGTTTATTAGCGATCGCGGAGTCGGACGGAGTCTCGGAGCCGTATACGGCAACTAAAGTGGCCTTCGCCTACACAGGCGAGGATGTCTGCTGGGTTGGGATGGGCGAGGAACTCTATGAAAGCGAGCCGGTGGCGCGGGCGGTGCTGGTTCGTTGCGACGAGGTGCTTCGGGTGGAGCGCGGCGCCTCGTTGCTGGACGTGATGTTCGGCCGTTCGGGAGGGCTGGATGACCCGGCATGGGCGCAACCCGCGGTCTTTGCACTTGAAAGCGCGCTCGCGGCCCTTTGGTCGAGTATCGGAATTCGACCGAATATGGTGATCGGCGCGGGTTCGGGAGAGATAGCGGCGGCGCATGCGGCGGGCGTATTCACTCTGGAGGATGGGTTGCGCTTTGCGGCCAGACGTGGCGTGCTCATGGAGGCGCTCTCGGATGCCGAAGGAGCGGAAGCGGCATTGGACGATCTGGAAACTGCGCTCGAGGGCGTCGTGACGGCGTTTCCCTCGCTTACACTAGTGAACCAGATAACGGGCCAGGTGGTCAGATCGGGTGAGACCAAGGATGGGGCTTACTGGCGTAGTCAGGCAAGCGAGCCGGCGGCGCTGGGCGAATGCGTGAAGACGCTTGCGGAGTCGGGGGTGGAAGTCGTCGTCGAGATCGGGCCGGATGCAGCGCTCGGTCCGCAGGTGCTCTCGGTCTGGCCGGAACAGGCAGGCGATGGGGGGGCGAGCGCAAACGGCAAAGAGCCGCCTGTCGTGTTGATGAGCCTGAAACGTCCCACGGATGATGCGCCGCAGAGTGGACGCGCATTTGTAGAAGCGGTTGCGGGGGCGTACGGGGCGGGACTCACGCTCGACTTCGCCGGGCTGTTCGCCGGAGAGGAGAGGCGGCGGGTCTCGCTGCCGAGCTATCCTTTCCAACGAAGGCGTTTCTGGTTCGAGGCTTCTTAAAACCTTTTGGTTTTCATGCCGGAGACTCTATGTTTCAAGCATACTTCCAATCACCGCAGTATTCTTTTTTCAACCGGGAGGCGCAACTATGGTTAATTTTGAAGAACGTGTGGGAGACCTCGTCGAGAAACATTTGGACATCACGGATCGGGCGATGCTGGATGCGAACTTCGGCGAACTCGGTGTGAACTCTATGGATGCCGTGAACTTTCTCAAGACCGTCAACCAGGAATTCGGGGTCGATATTTCTCCCGAAGAAGCTTCAGGCTTCAGCAGCATGAGGGATTTGATCAACCATCTTGGGGGTTGAGGCAGACGCCGGCCGAACACGGCCCTTCAGATGGGGCGGAACCACCGGATTTCGAAAATCGACTTGCTGGTTTTGGTCTGAAGACGGGACTGGTCATGCAGGATTGGCTCCAGTTTTCGAATCGCTCTGGCGACGTTTCCGGCGCTCGCGGAAAGACGAAGTGATCGGGGCCATCTGGATCCGTCCCGATTCGGGATTTCGCCCGCCATGGGACACGGCGCAAAAGCGGACGAATCCCGGGTTTCCCGATATGCCGGATGTCGGGTGAGTCTCGAAATTCTGCGAAACTCGGATTTTACCGCCACCATCGCTTAAGAGTTGGCCCCGGTTCTCATTCGAAGGGTGAGTGAAGGGATATGCTCTACCGTAATATAGCTGGTGAAATCGGCGATCTGCCGACTCCGTTCACTCGTTGTATGATTGGAGACGCCATCACTTGCACGATGACTCTTCAGTAAGACCAGGGGTTCAATGACGACTTCAGAGAAAGTGTTGGAGATTCCCGAGCCTCTCTCCGTTCATGAAGTTCACATGGAAGACGGCTCCGTCATCTTCCTGCGGCGTCACGGGAACCCGGCGGGGCCGAGGCTCGTTCTGTGTCACGGCAGTGGCCTGGCGATTGATCTCTATTATCCGTTCTGGTCATTGCTCATTCAGGATTTCGAGCTCTTCGTCTTTGACTTAAGGAACCACGGCTGGAACCCCGTCGGCCTCCGAAGGCGGCATAATCTTCCTGCTTTCGTGGATGACCACGACCGTATTCTCGAGGTAATCGACAGTAAATACGGGGAGAAACCCAAAACGGGCGTGTTCCATTCTATTTCGGCGTTGACATCGCTTCTCTCGCCCACGCATGGTGGCGAGTTCGCGGCGCGCATTCTGTTCGATCCTCCGGTGTGCATACCGAATGATTATCCCGAAGATTACGACGTGGCCACCAGGCGCTACACGGAGATGATCCTGCGCCGCACAGAAAGATTCAATTCCATAGAGGAATGCGCGGATTTCCTCCGCTATATGCCGGCTTTTAACCGCGTCGTCCCCGGAGTTCGCGAACTCTTTGCAAGGACGACGCTTCGTGAATCCACAAGCGAGGGGGGGTTCGAACTCCGGTGTCCCCGCGAGTACGAGGCTCAGATCGTGAACCACGCCAGGGCTTTCACGGTATTGGTGGATTTGAAGTCGCTTCGCTGCCCGACGAAGGTCATAGGCGCCGACCCCGTCCAGCCATACTCTTTTCTGCCGACTTTCGACCTGAGTCATATCTCGACGATTGACTATGATTTCCTGCCCGATGCGACGCATTTTCTTCAAATCGAACAACCCGAGGAATGCGTAAAGGCGGTGCGGGAATTTATGGCGTATCACAACCTTGTGAATTCGTGACATCATAGGAGAAAGATGGATACCGTCGACCTGGATATCCGATTCATTCTTGGTCTCTGAAATTTCCGCGCGACGTTCCGTTGCCAACGATACTCTTTCGAACGAGTTTCGGGTAAGGGCGTTTTCAGAGCGTGTTGTCGCTTCGTCTCCTCCGGCGGACGCTCGACTCCGGCAAAGCATCGGCAGTATCATGAGTTCGAATGGTCCGGCGCTCCGCTATCAGGCCGACGAGAAGCCGCCGTCAACGATTGCCCTAGGGCTTGGCCTGCTAATCACCGCCCTCAGCGTATCCGCCACGATACTGATCACGACGGTCGTGAACCGAGAGCGAATCTTATCTAGCTTGGGTCGTGTTGGCCGCCGTGGCGATCGGAGGCGCCGCCACGATGCTCCAAGCGTTGCGGTTCGGGCGATTCGGCATGTCTCATGTGATTATGATGGGGAGTTCGGGGGCCTTCATCGCTCTATCCATCCAAGCGTGCGAGAGGACCCGGAAGGAGACCCGGTTCCGGGCTACGGCTTACTACAACGCGGGTCTGCTGCACTTCTTCTCCTGCGCGGATCGAGGTAGTGGTGACCGGCGCGGTTCGAGGGGGAGCGGTTTTTCCGAAGGGGGCGCTCCCCTATACGCGAAAGTTTGAATTCGTCCGCTTCGGTCTTGATTACGTGTTGCAGAATACGGATCCCGAAGAAGACTCGAAAAATACAAATACCCGCAATACTTTCAACAAACTACAAGGACCCTCCCCCGCTGGAAATCCCCCACTGCCTGAAAACGGGCGTTAGCCTTAGCCGGCCTTCTTTCCGCGTTATTTCTCACTGCGGTCGCCCTTGAGGCTCATGCGCCGCCGCTCCCCGAACTTGAAGCTCCCACCCACCAGGCAGGTCGCGTTCGTCGCCCTTGGCTACTTCAAATCGCCGGTGCCTTCCCTGTCCGTCAAGACCGCCGGATCGAGATTGTTCGCTCCGTGAGATTTACGCCGGACGCGTTTGGTGACTCACCCTGCGAAACCCGGAGCAGAGAGTCACGGCGGCTCCCGTCCGCTTCACGGTCCGCCTCGGGCGCCTCCGGTCCGCACAGGGTCTCGCCATTCGCACGGCGGAGTCCGGGATCGCGCGCGACGGATGGTTTCCGCATCCAGCAGCCGCTCGACAGCGCACCAGCGCTCGTCTATTTTACCAATCCTTCCGTCCATTTGATTGATATGGTCGCGTAATCCGGTTCGATTCATTCAGAGGCGGGGTTGCCGGCTGTCTTCGCCCGATATCTTACGGCAATGTATTGCCAACTTCATAGTACCTGCCAGGAGGGCATTACCCCCGCTCAGATTAACGCATGGATTCTTTTGGTGCAGACTTGAAGCGTGGCCTGCAATACACCAGCAAGTCTATCTTCTCTTCGAGTTCCTTGCGCATCGTCAGAGCGGAAATGAAATCCCGGGTTTTTCTATCGGCCCATCTAAAGAACATGACTTTCGTGAGAGGCAGTTCCCTGTATTTTTCAAACCCTTTCTCCTTCATTTCGTCAAGAAAAAGTGTCTTCTCCTCTTCGGTGGGCCAAGCCCGGAGCCAACGAAGAAGGCTGCCTCCCGAATAAAGCCGTCCACGACTTCAAATCAGGCCAATCCGCTGCCTCGGTGAAATATCCGGGTTAATTGTCTGAAAAGAGTTTATGGAACATCGGGAAATCAGGTGTTTCGGGCGTTATGAATTTAACAATTCACCAACCGAAGGACTAATAAATTTCCGTATTGAGCCATAGGGCAGGAAAAATGAAAAATATATCAGGATTTGTGTTTCTCCTATCGTTAGTTATTCCACAGACTGTAGTTGCCGATGAGATCGCCCCGAGATATCGAACTGAATGGAGGGAATAATTCTGGAATGGTGCGCTATTGCACCAAAATGCAAAGCCAAGACAAGCAGAAAATCTCTTCATTTTCTGGATTGATGCGAAGCAATTGTGAGAACGAACGGGGCTCAATATACGAAATGGATTTGTATTCCATTCGCAATCAATCTGAAGTTCAGGCCAAGTCATGTTCTCAATAGGAGAACCATTTTTTCAAGTCCCGATACCTGCCGAACTCATGCCGCCTGACGGTGGCGCGGACACCCAGCCAGAAGACGCTCCCGCTCAGAAACATTAAAAGTTGTTTCGAGAGCACAGGCAGCGCATCGCCCAGGTCGGCGTATTTTTCCTCCGTCCAAGCCCGCTCGACCGAGCAGCCCTCGCCGGGCATCATGGTCTTCCCCGTCCCGAAGCGTCCCCGGCCCGCCATCAGGGAGAAATCATCCTCCCCTGCATCGGCCCTCCCGCCCCCATCGATATGCCGCAGACGGGTCCGTAACGATCCGCCCTTCCCTCGGGGAACGAGCTGAACCTCCAGTAACAGACCATGTGGAGGGCGCCGGGCAGGGACAGCCCCCGAGCCGCGTTTTTTTCTTTCATACATCTCGGCGTTCTTCGTCGTGCCCGGTAAACCCGCCGACATACACTCAAACGCCAAACAGGCCGGCCACCGCCGTGATGACCGCAATGATACTGAAAAGCACCGTCATCACGCCGAAAATACGACGCAGCGGGCCTCCCCTCTCCTCGGTCGTATCCGAAGGGAACATACGACTTGCCAGACCGGGCGCGAATGTCAAGGCGGCCAGCGCGAAGGCCGCTACACCCACCCGGAGGAGCCATGCATCCGTCCGGCCACTGCCCCACAAATACAACAGGGACATTCCCGAAAAAGCCTGGAACACCAACCAAAGGTTTACCTGGAGAAAGGCGAGGAAATCGTTTCCCCCAAGCCGCTCGCCACGGCTCTCCAGAACCCTCCACGCCGCTCCGCTCGCCCGGGCGCACCACTCCTCATCTTCTGCATCCGCTCGTATGGATATGTTGTCGAGCAGCCACCGACGGCGATAGTCGATCTCGACGTATTGACGCTCGTCATAGATCCGCACCTGGTACCTTCTGATGACGTCGAGCAGGGGTGCATACTTCCTCGTCATCTCTTGTTTCATCCTCTCAACGCTTTCAAACTCGAGCTTCGCCCAGCTGGGCAGGTATATCTTGAACCGTACCAGAACCTCCTCTGGCTCCTCGAACTCCCGCGCCAGGATCGAGCAGACCTCACCCATCTCTTCGGGGTTCAGGGGAATTAGGGAGGGTTTTGCTGGAGGCCGGGGCCATTTACGCATGATGTGTTCGATCCTCGCGGGCGGAGGATGCTCCCATTGAGCTTATCACCGCCCGACGACGGACGGAAAGCTCCCCGGTCCTTGCGAGGGCCGCCTCCCGGGAGAGGGGCGGAGTCGGCATGTGGATTGAAAAAGAATCCGTCAGATCAAGATGTTCATGGCGTTTCAGGATTCACTGAAAAGCCTTGCAATCCATTTTGTCGGAGGGTCGGGCTTTGGAGGGATGTGAAACGACACGACACCGCAAGGGTGGACGGCGTTATCTTGGCGCCTTCACACTGTGGCGAGGTGGCATCGCCCATCCCATCGGCGACACGGGTATCAACTCGGTTGTGTCGTGATTATAATATGGTTGGGGCAGAGGCGGTTCGGAGTCCTGACGGAACATGCCCGGCCTGTTCGTGGATGGGAATGACACGCACGCGCAGTCACGGCATGAGGGTCGGAGAGTCATTGTTTGGTTGTTCCTGTTTTCGGCGGACTACCGGTGGATGGCACGACGCTTGCGCATCCAGCGCGCAATCAGCCACGCGGAAAACCCGTAGGCGCCGCCGTTCAGGATGCCGATGACGCTGATCGCCCACCACGGACTTGCGACGAGGTTCAGAATCGGAAGGGAAACGATGACCCCGGGAGTGGAAAAGATTTGAAGCGCAAATTGAACAATGCGCAACAGGAAACGCGCATTCAGCGCGGCAAGAATCACGCCGACCGGAAACGCAATCCAGTAAAGAATTGCGCCAAGCGCAAACCAGATCCAGAAAATTCGACTGTTCATCACGCCTGGTTTCCCTTGCAGGCTGCGGCGCCGTAGCCGCACCGTAATGCGTTTTCGAACGCGCGCCCCAACTCTTTATCTTATCATACCTAGTCGATGTCCCCCTGGACCTGGAGATCCGCCGCTGACGACGCGCCGGGCGGGGAGAGCGGCAATATCAGCGTAGGCGGCACGTCCGACGTGACCGTAACGGGTGCGGAGTCACCAGCACGGGCGAAGACGAAGAGGGCGTAGTCAGTTTGAGCTAGTGTTTTTCAAACTGCCATCAACCCACGAACGAATGATTAGGCGACACGGGTCACCGTTCGCAGGTGGGGTGATAGAGCGGACCAGAGACTCTTTCTGCGTATGGGTAAACGGTGTGGGCCAATGTCCCCCAAGATCGTTGCACTGCATCATGCCACCACTCGCAGAGGGAACTGAAAATATTTCTCTGCTCGTCACGCGAATGCCCGGACGAGTGCTTGCCGAATCCAGTGGGTTCCGTTTTCGTGATGTCCCGCGTTGGACCGACGCGAGGTCTCCATTCGGGCGTCGCGGTTTCGCGGCGCGATGTCCGGACAGTGTCCAACCCGCCACCTCACTCCGAGGGGGCCGGGACCCGTCGGTCAGCGCCGGTCAGTGCTTACCTTCCCACTCGGGCATGAGCCGACCTTTAATCCCCCGTCGCATTCGTAGATGTTGGGAATGTCCGCCGCCTTGACCATTATCGATGTGGTCAGGTCGTTGGTCAGCTTGCCCAAGCCGGCGATCGTAAGCCACGTTCGACAGGTCGCGCTGACCTTGCACAGGCGCCCGGCGAACAGGTCTTCGATGTTCACATTAACGATGTGCTTGATGTCGATACCCCAGCAGTTGCGGTAGGTGATGAAGGGCGCAGTCTGCCAGCTCCCGGATAGACATGTAAAGTTGGCAGTCTTGTAGTTATACTCGTTCAGCCTCGACGTGACGTCGACGCTGTCACGGGGGTGGGGCGGGTCCGGCGGGGGCGGAGGTGGCGGACATGCGTTGCGCACGAGATCTCCGTCGCAGTTCACGAGAGTGCGCAGTTGGTCAGCTTTCCCCCGGTGGCTTACATTCTTCGTGCCCCCGTCTTCGGTCGTGCAATCGGCGGTCACCGTGCACTTGCGGGTAAAGTCCACGCGCACGGTTCCACTGGTCGTGCACGAGTTTTTCGCATCGCTGTTGCGCCACCCATTGCGGCAATCTCTGGCCCAGGAGGAGTAGTAGGAATCGTCGGTCACGTCATACGGGTCCCCGCCTCCTGACGGTCTCGGATCCGCCGCCGCGGAACTCAGCATGAGTCCCAGGACGAGCAGGGCCGCTCCCAGCGCCGAGATTAACTTGTCCATCTCCTTATTCATTATGTGTCCCTCCTCAAGCTCATGAGAAAACCGTTCGGACATTGTCTGAATCCGTCGCGGAAATAGTATTCGTGGAATTCCATCCCGCGCGAAAAACCATGGCAGCTTCCAATGTGCTCCCGGTACCGTGGCGGTTGCATGACGTTTCGTGGCTCCCGAATCGGGGCGCGATCATCTCCGGCTACCTGCCGCGCAGGGCTGCAACGGGATCGAGCCTGGCCGCCTGGTAGGCGGGAGAGAACCCGAACAACACCCCGGCGGCGCCGGCGACGCCGACGCCGAGGCCCATGGCCTGCGTTGAAACCCGGAACGTCCAACCGGTGAACTCGCAAATCCCCCAAGTCGCCGCAACGCCGGCCCCGATCCCGATGAGGCCGCCGACCGTCGACAGCATGACCGACTCGATCAGGAACTGGCTCTGGATGTCGGCGCGCCGTGCGCCGAGCGCGCGCCTGATGCCGATCTCCAGACGTCGCTCGGTTACCGAGACCAGCATGACGTTCATCACCCCGATCCCGCCGACAAAGAGCGAGATGCTGCCCACCGATCCCAGCAGCAGCGCGAACAGCCTCATCTGCTCGTACATTCGTTCGATCAACTCCTCGGCGCTCTCCACGCGAACAACGGGTCCGTCCGGCCCGCGCCGGAAGTAGTCGCCGATTTCCCTTGCCGCCGCGACGTGGTGAGCGCCCTCGCTCATGCGCGCCGTGATATCGCGGATTTCCGGCCAGGTGAATACCCGCCGCGCCGTAGAGATGGGGATGATGACGGCGCGATCTGCATCGAAGCGCCGCATCCCCCTCGGGGTCCGCCGCAAGACGCCCACGGCGGTGTAAACCACACCTTCCACCGTCACGGACTCGCCGACGATGCGCCCGATTCCCGCCGCACGCGCGACTGCGGCGACCTCCGAGCCGACCACGCAGAAATACCGGCGGTGGTCGAGGTCCGATATGTGCCTGCCGGACTCGACCTTCAGCTTGTTGAGGTCGGCCATGGCGGCGGTGGCCCCAATGACCGACACCTCCAGGACCGCCTTGCCGGCGAGGGAAGCCTGCCCGTGGGAGATCACGTAGGGCGCCGCCCGGGCAATGGTGGGAAGCGCCGCCAGTCCCAGGGCGTCGTCCGTGGTGACGACGGAGCGATCTTTCGCGCCCTCGGCGTAGCGAAGACTCACGCTCAGAATGTCCGTGCCCAGCTCCCGGAACTTACTGAGGGATTCATCCCTGACGATAATCCCCACCGACATCATGGCGACGACCGAGCCGACGCCGACCGCGATGCCTATCAGCGCGAGCAGGGTCCGCTGCCTGCCGGCGAGAAGGCTGCTCGCCGCTTCCTTGAGGTTCGCTCTGGCGAGTCTGGTCATCGCGTCGTCCGGTTACCCTGTTTCCGCGGCGCTCGCCGCCCGCCTGGCCACCTCGCTCAGTACGCCGTCGACCATGCGTATGTGCCTGGCGCACTGCCGGGCGACATCCCGGTCATGGGTAATGATAATGGCGCTCAGCCCTTCGGCTTCGTTCAACCGGACAAGCAGGCGCATGATCTCCCCGCCGGTCTCGGCGTCGAGCGCGCCGGTGGGCTCGTCGGCCAGCAGGATATCCGGCGCTCCGACGAGAGCGCGGGCGATGGCGACGCGTTGCTGCTGGCCTCCCGAGAGCTCGGCCGGGCGGTGATCCACTCGGTCTCCCATTCCCAGCTTATCCAGCATGTCGAGGGCCCGGCGCCTCATTCCCGCCGAGCCGGTGCTCCGGTATATCAACGGAACGGCGACGTTCTCCCAAGCGGTCAGACGCGGAAGAAGATGGAACGACTGGAAGACGAAGCCGATGCTCACATTGCGCAGCCCGGACAGCTCGCTGTCGCTCATCCCGCCTGTGGCGCGCCCGTTCAGAAAGTATGAGCCGGACGTCGGCCGGTCGAGAAGGCCGATGATGTTCATCAGCGTAGATTTGCCGCAGCCGGACGGCCCCATGATGGACACGAGATCGCCGCGGTGCACGTCGAGCCGGACTCCCCGGAGGACTTCGGCGGCAACCGGCCCGGTGACGTAGCTCTTGCGGACATCCACAAGGCTGAGCATGGCTGGCGCCGCCCCTGCCTCGCCGGTCACGGCTTATCTCCTGGCCACCAGGATTACGTCACCGGCAGAGATTCCCCTGACGATCTCCACCGAATCCAGCGTGGTCATTCCAGCCACCACCTCGACCCGCCTGAACTCGCCCGAGTCGCGGTCCCTGATCAGGAGCCGGGGCCCCTTGCCGGAGATGTCCACCGCCTCGATGGGAACCAGCAGCGCATCCGTCTTCTCGTAAACCACGACCTCAATCCGGGCGGACATCCCGAGACGCAGCATATCGCGCTGTTTCTCCGTCAGGCGTTCCACCGCTGCCTCGACCTCGAATGACGGCAGCCCGCGCTGATCCCCGCGCGCGACGGCTTCCGAGGAAACCCGGACGACTTCGCCGTCGAGCGCGACGCCGGGAAAGGCATCGCCGGTGATCCGGGAAAGCTGGCCCGGGCGGATGCGCGCGACGTCCACCTCGTCGACGTAGCCGACCACCGTCAGCCCGTCGAGGTCGCCGATGGTCAGCAGGTGCCCTCCCTGCTCCACAGACGCGCCCTTCGCCAGCCGGGCGTTCTCTCTGTGCGGTCTTCCCCGTTCGCCGCGTGTCCTCTTCGGGTGCATGACCACGCCGGCGGCGGGCGAGGTCACCTCCGCCCCCCTCAGGGTCCGCTCGACGCGTTCCAGCCGGGCGCGCGCGTTGTCGAACTCCAGCTCCGCCACCTCGCGCTCCTCCGCGCCCCTGGCCAACACGGCCGAAAGGGCCTGTTCCGCCGCCTCGAGGTCGAGCAGTTGATTGTCGTGTTCCCGCCTCGCGGCTTCGTGCTCCGATGCCGGGATGATGCCGCGTTTTAAAAGAAAGGCGGTTTCCGAGAACCGGTTCTTCCGCACCTCCAGCTGGGTTCGGCTCCTGCTCACGGCCCGACGGGCGCGTGACACCTCGACGTTGTCGGACCAGCCCGCGATCTCGTCGACCCGGTCGCGCGCCCTGATATAGGCGACACGCGCATTGCGGTGATCGATCTTCAACTGCGCGACGTCCATCTCGACGAGCCGCTGGCCTTCGACGACCCGTTCGCCGGGCTGGACAAGCACTTCCGCCACCTTTCCGGTGATCGGGCTGGTGACTTCGACCTCCCGCCTGGGCGCGATACGTCCGGTCATTGAGACCTTCGACGAAATCGGCCCCGGTTCGACCACCCGCGTGACGAATTTCGCCGGGCCGACCGCGACTGGGCCGGAAACCGCGCCCACGGGCCCGGTTTTCCAGAAATACAACCCGACCGAAACGAACACGACAAGCGCAGCGACCGCCGCGACGGCCCGAACGGTGCGGATTCTCTTCGAGGCCGTGTTCAGCCTGAAGTTCGCCTCTTCCAGGTGGCGATAGGCTTCCTGAAGTTCGGCGTGCTCCTCTTCGACTTCCCTGGCCAGGCGAAGCTCGGCCTCGCGTAGCTCCTTGAGTTCGGTGATGTCGGTAAAGACCGCGACGATGCCGATCCTGACGGTCTCGCCGCCGCGCTGCTCCGTCATGTATCTCGTGGCGAGGGAAAGGGGCCGCTTCCCGCCTCTGAAGCCCGCTTCGACCACGCACTGATGGACCAGGGAGGAGTCGTAGACGGCATCGAAGATGACATCGTTGAATTGCTCCATGTCTTCGTTCTGAGCGAAGACATCGGCGAACGTGCGCCCCACCACCGACTCAACGGCCAGACCCAGCATCTCGGCCGCCGCCGGGTTGAAAATCGTGATTACCCCCCGGGTGTCGAGCGACATGACACCACTCGCCACGGTATCCAGGACGTTCCTGTAGATTAGATTGGCCCTGGACGGCAACTCCGCGCCAGGCGGGATCTGCCTCGGTTCCGGCCGTTCCTCGTTCATCGAGGGACCCCGCGGTCGAGGTCGACGATTTCGATGTCCCATCTCTCGAGAGTGGTGCCCAGGACGCGGTCCAGCGATGCCAGCGAACCGAGATTGAAAATCATAGCGTCCAGCTGGGTATTCTCGGCCGCCACCAGATCGTCCTCGAACTTGGCCAGGCGGAAGTTCGAGGACAACCCCAGGCGAAGCTTCTCGCGCTCAAACTCTTTCTTCTCCTGCATCAGTTTCCGGACAGTGCGCGCCGACTCGACCTGCCGGCCCGACAGTTTCACTTCCCGAACCGCGTTGCTTGCTTCGATGTAGATACGCTGGCGCAGTTCCGCGAGATCGTTGCGCGCCTTCCTGAGGTCGACAGCGGCCTTCACATATTCCTGCTCCCTGGTATCCACCGCCGCGGGTCCCAGCGGAGCCGTCAGATCCAGACTCAACGTGTAGCCGGTGTTCCGGAAACGCCTTGCCGCCTCGAGGGCGTCCTCATCGGCATGGACGAAGTTCATCGACGCGGACACGGAGAGATCCCACAGACGCTTGTTCCCGGCCAACCTGAGCCGGGTTTCCGCGTTCCTGACGCCAAGCAGCGCCCGCTCATAATCGGGACGGTTCCGGAGGGCCGTCTCGATGCTGCCGGCCACGCCCGGCCGGGCCGGATCTGGAGCCAGGACGCCGGTGAGCGTGTCGGTGAGGCGTATCCGGGTTCCTCCGTCGATGTCAAGGATGTCCGTCAATGCAAGGCGCGCGGCGTCCTGGGCGTTGCGGGCCGCGATCAGCTCCAGTTCGCGCCTGGCGATGTCGGCTTCGGTTTGCACGATATCCCGCCTCGCCATGCGGCCTGTCCGCACCAGTTCCTTGTTCACCGCCAGGAGCTCCCGGGCGCGCCGCAACGACTCGACGCTGATCTCCACTCGGCGCTCCGCCTGCATGTAAGCGAGGTATCTCCCGATGACCGAAGAGACGATGCCGATAATCGTCTGCTTCAGCGCAAGAACGTTGATTTCCTCTGTGAGCCGGGCGATTTCCACCGGAGCCCTGTTGACCCCGATACCCGCTCCGCGCAGCAGCGGCTGCCTGAATGTAAGCCTCAGTTCGTTGGAATAGCGCTCGGACGACGGGACGTCGCCGCCGACACCGCCTCCGAGGCTCCACCGGACTCCGAACTCTCCTCCGGTGGGTACGAGCAGCGTAACCGCCGTCGACACCCCCCCCCTCGTGGCATCGGTGCCTGGAGCGGTGTGGGACCGCTCAAGATACGGGCCGACCGTGGCGTGCGGAAGGAACCTGTTCTCCGACACCCGGAGAGAGAACCGCTGGACCTCGCGGTCAAGCCGCGCATTGACCAGTCGGCGGTTGTTCTTCAGGGTGAGACGAATACCTTCCTTGAGGGTGAGGTCAAGAGAGCGCGCCCCGGGCTCGTTCCCGAGCACCTGGCCCGACATCGTGAGCGCGACCACGAAACCCGCCAGACCGGCCGAAAAGGACGGAACGGGCCGGCGCCGGGGAGACCCGTCCCGCGCTCTCGTGTTCAGCGTGTCGTGTGTCTGCCTCATCGGTCGTCCGCAACCTCCAGTTGCAAGCCCCGGCGAGTTCCCCTTGAGCAATGTCTCATTTTCCGGGGAATCATTTCCGGTATTACTTTCATCGCCATGCTCCTTGATTGCAGAGTGTTAATTCACCTGTCAGAGCAACTCACCCTTATATCCATTAAGTATCTTTTATATGTATTTATTATAACATAATTATTGTGTATATAAATTTCTTTGAGGTATTTCTCGCTCCTGGGAGGGAGGAAAGATGAAGGGAACCGACGAAGCAGGGCGCATCTCGCGGCTGTGCGCGTCGCTTGCGCGGAGCACAGCGAGCCCAGACCCCGGGACCGTGCTGCGCGAGGTGGTTGAAGGCGCCCGCGCACTCACGACACGGGCTACGCCGTGATCGCAACGGTGGATGAATCGGGAGGTCCCAGGTACTTCGTCACCTCGGGGCTGAGCACCTAAGAAGTACTTCGCCGCCTGGCGAGCTGCCGGCCCGCAGGGACGGCGCAACCCCCTGGGAAGCACATGGCGATTCAAGGCCGCGCGGCGCAAGCGGCAAAGACATTTCTCGCGTCTCGAAGCCTGTCGGACTTAGGCCCTGCCTTTTATAATAGGTCGTGATTGTGAGGTGTTGTTAAAGGGAGGGGATTGGGGTGGCGAAGTTTGTAGAAGGGGATCAGTCGCAGTTGTATCTGCTGCCGGTGGACATGCGGGACTGGCTGCCGGAGGACGATCTGGCGCACTTCGTGGTGGAGGCGGTGGAACGGGTGCCTCTGGGGGCATTCCGGGTGAACGAGCGCGGCACGGGTTCGGCGCAGTACCATCCACGGATGATGCTGGCGCTGCTGATTTACTGCTATGCGAACGGGATATTCGGTTCGCGGCGAATCGAGCGCGCGACGTACCGGGATATCGGGGTTCGGTACGTGGCGTCGAACACTCACTCGTATCACGACACGATCTGCGCGTTCCGTCGCCATAACTTCGAGGCGGTAGCGGAGACGTTCGAGCAGGTTTTGTTGCTGGCGAAGGAGTTGAAGCTGTTGCGAGTCGGGACGGTGAGTGTGGACGGGACGAAGGTGGACGCGAACGCGAACAAGCGCAAGAGCATCCAGTATGACCGCGCGCAGGCGTTGCGCTCTCAAATGCGCGGTGAGATTGAGGAGTTGCTGGAGCGGGCGGAGAGCGAAGATGCGCAGGAGGTGGCGGATCCGCAGGCGCTGCCGGAGGAGTTAGCGCGTCGCGAGCAGTTGAATTCGAAGCTGGACGAGGCGTGCGCGGAGTTGGAGCGCCGCGCAGGTAGGTCGGCCGAGGCGGGTCGGGCGGCATATGATCGCAAGGTGGCGTTGCGGGAGCGTCGTACGGGGCGGCGCAAGGGTCCGCGCGTCAAGCCCACGCGGGAGGAGCCCGAAGAGGGGCGGCAGATCAACCAGACGGATGGGGACAGCGCCTTGATGCGCAAGAGCAAACGGCACGAGTACCGTCAAGCGTACAACGCGCAGGCGGCGGTGGATGCCGACGGCAGCCAGTTGGTGTTGGGGGCGCGGGTGAGCAACAACATGAGTCGCGCCTCCCGAATCGGATACAAATGCTCTCGGGCGCCGAGGAGGGGCACTGGAAACTGCCGACACAAAAAAAAACGCATCCGAATGCTTGTCGTCACGGAAAGAACATGGATTGAACCCGTCATAATACGTTAAATGCACACACCTTGTTTATATTAGGATGTGATGCTGAGAAAATATCGGGAAATTCCGTCGCTTCAGGTTGTTGCTTTTCTGGTGAGATAGTGGACTGCCTTGGGAAAAGCGGCGACCCTTCGGTCAACGGGAGTGCGGTGCGTTGCGACACATGTGGGGGAGTAGAAATGCCGGGACTGGATGCGGTTCCCGGTTCACGAGGCGGGTCGGCGGAGCGCCTGATCGGCGCATGCCCGGCGAGAGGAATTGCCATGGCGGGCAATGACATCCATGGCCAGGCGGGAACCCATGCCTTGCCCATACAACGGAGAGGGGTGTAATCCGCGTGCATGCAGGCATTCAGGGCCGGCAATGATGCGCCAGGGCATGACAAGCGCTGCCCTTGAAGGTATCATGAGTCTCCAGTTTGCTCTTCCATATCCGGAATCATCAAAGGGCGGCATTCCGCACTGAATAGAGGGGGCGAATAATGAGTGGTTCCGCGCACGGGGAAGTTTCGGAGATCACCCTCGGGGTGGAGGAGGAGCTGTTTCTCGTCGACCCCGACACCCGCGACCTTCTGGCCGAACCCGACCCGGGCATACTCGCGGCTTGCGAAAAGAGGCGCGGCCCTCACAAGGTGGTGCCCGAGTTCCTCCGCGCCCAACTCGAAACCAACACACGCGTCTGCGGCT
>Ga0209754_1001727_pt1 | contig 20181 bp, 21 predicted proteins | sample MesohylBB_FD_187295 | JGI IMG/M metagenome (GOLD analysis project Ga0209754, IMG submission 187295) | Host-associated microbial community of the marine sponge Aplysina aerophoba from Gulf of Piran - sponge mesohyl, lysed by bead beating... | ecosystem: Host-associated > Porifera > Sponge >... | reverse complement strand
GTTCACAAGAAGTGCCTCCTCTGCTTGGGTGACAGCCGTTCTTACATAACAGCTATTCTCCCAGGTCAGAGAGGCACTTCACCGCATTTCACCCCCACCCACCCCACAAACCACCGGTGGATCTAGGCTTAGTGAGGACGGGATTGACTTTCATGCCGAGATGAGACGGGCAAAGGCTGAGTTCATCAAAGAGGAACGCCTGCGCTTCATCAAAGACGGTTGATCGGCTCGCCAACTCAGAGACACCGTTGGCAAGGGGACAAACCACCCGAATGGGAGGACGAGGAACACCGGTGACCAAACGATCGACGGGCCCCCGGTGGACTCAGAGACTGTCGGGAAGTGGCCGATAGTGCACCATGAGGGGGGAGGAATGGATGGTGCTTACCGCTTTCAGCGATCGCTAACAGTTGTTTGGTTGTTCCTTGGGGTTTTGTTATGTACTCACTCATGAGTTTCTCCTTTCTTCTGTCCAGGGTTGATCCTGAAAACTGGCGAGCCGTTGAGGAAGAGGACAAGTCAGCGGGTCCAGTTGTATCAGCCGTTTGAGGTCTTTATCGAACTCGGCGTCGAGGTCCTCTCTGGAACTCCACTTTGGGCCGCGGGGAAGTAGTAGAGGCAGGCATCGAGACCTCCTAGCTTGCTAGGCAATCGCGAACCGTGTTGGGGAGATTTCCCCAGCGGAGCAGTAACCCCCCAAGGCGTATCCCCGGCCGGATGTGCTGGGGATACGCCCAACCGTTTCCTACTCTGGTCGAACTGTTTGGTCGTGGCCTACCAACTGCTTGTACAAACCCTCCGGCGACAAACTCCTACGAACCGAAGTGGTGGGAGGCGTGTTGGTCCGGGCCATCGACGCTAAACATTGAATAGCCTCCCAGCCCAGCAATGTGTCCTGATGGGGAGGCTGCACCCACGATTTCGCGTGTCTTGCCTTCCTCTGGAAGGACATGAAGATCACTCTCCGGTGAACCTTCCGCATCAAATAATTCATCCCCAGTTCGAGAATTCCGGGGTAGTTGTACTTCCCCCCGATCTTCATAAGCACCTCAGCGATCCTGAACTCCACCTCTTCGGCGGGAGGCCTCAACACCTTTAAGACGGTCGGTGCTTTGTTCTTCCCGTCCATAGCCCAGTCCCTGTTTTCCCTGCGGACACGGGGCAACATCCGATCGAAGGGAAAGGTCTCAACCGTGTGCATCTCCACCAGCCCGTTCTCGTCTCTCACAACAGCCACCACCGTCCCGCAGTGAGTCATCGATTCCCCAGTAACCCACCGGATCACCGCGCTCAAGGTCCCCCGCTGCGAAGTGAAAATCATATCCCCCGCCCCAACCTGACGCGGGTCTTCTACTTTCCGGTACATCACCCCACCAACCTAGCCGGATCGAGGCTACATATTGCGAAGCATGGGAGATGCAGAAGCGATGTCATCTCCTCGGTAGGCGGTCGAGATCCGCCTGGGCGAAATACGCCGACGCCTTCCGCAGGATCTCATTCGCCCGTCCGAGTCTTGCTTCGCAGAGACGCAGAACTCAGAAAACAGGCTGCTCAGATGTGTGGAGGGTTACTAACCGTGCTCCGGGCCAGCGACAGTGTATGAAATGCCAGTCAGTACTGGAACATCCCACCTCCGTTGAATTCTGCCTCCCTTTAGAAGAACGCATTTTTCGCAAGAAAGCGGGGGGTCGGGAATCTGTTGATTGTGAGGGACGGTTCTCCATATCGGGTGCTGGGGGCCGTTCCTTGGATCATCGGAGATTGTCTGCGGCTCGGCTGGTTGCCCGGTGTTCACGCGATTATTCGGCATCAGAGTCTTGGGCCTCAGGAGTTAGGTGTTCCTGTATTTGTCCTAACGCAGCTTCTATGCGTTCCTGGCGTTGCTCAAGAGACCGCAGGCGGTCAACGATATCAGACTCCTGGTCCGTTTCAACGAAGTAGGCGGCTATGTTGGCGGTGATGAAGGACACCACCCCGATCCCGGCAAACATCAATACCACCGCGGTTGCCCTTCCTCCCGTAGTGACTGGAGAGAAGTCTCCGTAGCCGACTGTGGTGAGGGTTACCACGGTCCACCACAGGCCATCAACTATGGAGTGTCCCTCGAACACTGCGAACAGCCCACCGGTCACCAGCGCTATGAGAACGAAGACGCCGGTTACGTAGCCGAGTCCGCGCTTTCGGAGGATGTTACGCAATATTATTAGACCCCGGGTGGCAACCGCGGCTAAACCCGCCAAGCGGAGCAGACGAAGCACCCGGACCAGGCGAGACAACCGCGCAAGCCGAGTGAGAGCGAACAGTTCGCCCAGCAGCGGGAAAGAGACAAGAATGATCAGCACATCCAGCCAGGCCTTCCTGGCATAGGCACGACGGTCGTCGGTCAGGAGAGTCACCACGGCGAATTCCAAAGTGAACGCTGCCCAGATAAGCCAATTGACTATCTCAAGAAGCGTCTCCCACCCCCCGACAGCAATTCGTTCGATTATCACTACCGGGATAACCGCCAACGCCGCAACCATCACCGGTATCTCGAACCGTTGACGAACCCTCGCAGCTCGCCGGTTCAGCACGCCCTCAAGAGTCCGGTGATCCCTCACGAATCCAAAGACTACTCAAGGCGACTCGGTTAAAACACTTGCGCAAGCACCGGCCAGAACCAGACTTCGCAACTTGCCACAGCGCGGCTTTCTCGGGCGTTTGTGGTAAGCGACCAGGGCTGTGCCGGTTGGAAAAGCTGTCGGCACCTTGCCCCTCCGGAGCGACAGTGTTGGCCGACGGTGTCGAAACCGGGTTGCATCCCGACTTGACATCGGAAGACACTCCGGCTGTTCGCCGATCTCGAAGGGAACACCAAAAGGGCTGCAACTGCCTTTCACGTCGCACAGCCTCGCGGTTCTCAGCGGGATGGGACAGACCCAAGCATTGTTGTTCGCAAGAACACAACCGGTTCGTCGGAGCTGACCTGCGAGAACTCGTCCGGTGACCGGTCGGGTATCCCGGACAGGCAAGCCTTCGCCCGAGCCTAAGCTACTACACCAAGGTGTCCCGCCGAGAGAGTAGCCTGACTACGACTATCAGGAGAGCTAGTCGGGCACGCTCCGCACAGAGGGGCTTAGAGGAATAATCTCATTCGCTGTTCGAGGAGTGGACGACTGAGGATTCCGGTCATGTTGAAAACTTCGAGGTTGAAGCGGCCATCGGGATTGCGCGACCACCATTCTTCCGCGACCCAGCCAAGGTCTTCTGCGGCGATCACGGCTATGTTGGTGCTGTCGCACTGGGCTGCGAGTTGCCACACTCTGTCCATTGCGGAGTCATCAGGTTTGGCAACAATGACCAGGAAGCATGCAACCGGGTCCCTCGCGTCGCGGATGTAGCGTTTGAACTGTCTGAGGTGGGAGGGCGGAAACGAATAGGTGTCTTCCGTACTCTTGTTGTCCCACATCAGCACGTCCCCCCTTGTTTTCCGACGCCCGCCGAATCGTATGCAACCGTCGGGGTGTTCGCTGCCCGCCATCTCCATCAGTGTGGCGCCCAGCCTTGATTCGAAGAGGAATCGAGTTGCTGTTTCGAACCCACGCTCAATGTCGCTGTCCTTGGTGATGATCTGGTTAGCCAGCAGGTTCTCGCGGTCGCGCCGGGCAAGTTCCGGGAGATACTTGTAAAGACGCTCGCCGGGGGAGGCTTCGTCGGACACCTCTTTTGTGATCAGATTGGCGAAGTACCCGATGATCCGTTGGGTTCGCTCCGCTTTCGTGCCGCTCACCGGTACACCCGGCAGCGAGGAACACAGCTTGTGCAGCTCCTGGGTGGACAGGATTCCCAACACTCGGCTAGGTCTCATGCCAGAGGATATCACCCGGCTCTTTAGTTCGGGCTTTGTACCCGAAGTGGGAAGGTTCTTCTTGGCCAGCACCAGCTTTAACTGAACAACCGTAAGGGTTTCGAGGAGCAACTCCCACGCATGCAGCCCGAGTTCCAGGCCGAGTGCTTCCATCACGGAAGCCTGGATTTCGTCCGGGATCATGTAGGGCGAGCCATCGGCTTTGTTGCAATGGAAAACGATGCCCCCTCGCTGAAGCTTGTTGAGAACGTCGCGGCAGTCGCTCGGAGTGTGCAGGACGTTGCCCGGCTGGGGGAAGTGATCCAACTGGGCGAGCACGATCCGCAAGACAGCCTCGGACAGCCCCAGGCTGTCGCGGAGAGCGCGCAGCAGGTTCAACTCGCTGACCGTTATGTGGTCATCTTCCAGCGCCACCATGAGGACGTCCCTTAAGACTTCGACGTGCTGCGAATCCTCGTACTGCAGGCTGTCCTCGTCGCCCGCGGCGGCGAGGACAGCCTGTTCTAGTTGGTGAAGGCCCTCTACAATGTCCTGCTCCGAAGCCGACCAGTCGGGACGGTTTACGAACGCCTCCAGCATGCACGTCTGCCGAATCTGCTCCGAGAATGGACCGTCGAACCGCAGAACGGTCGAGATTCGTTCCGGGTCGGTCAGTTCCTCAACATTTCGCAGAATGATGTCCCGGGCTTGGTTCTCGTCAGGCTTCGGGAAGTCCTTAGTGAAGCTGTCCACGATGCGTTGTAACGGGAGTTTCGACATCTGCTTGATCGCATCAGCTACCTTCATGGACACCAATCCCAGTTAGAAAACGGTTTGACACATGAGCTGGAAGGGCCCAATACCACGCCGATATCATCGGATACATGTTAGTGCTCGTAGTCTGCATGAGTGAGTTCGGGATGCCGCCAAGGGTCAGTGGGATGCGCACTGACCCTTCTGTGGAACATAGCAAACCCAACGGTTGAGGAGAGTGCCAAAACTAGTTTCAGAATTGGGCAAAAGTAGTTTCAACGCCCTGTTAGCTCGATGCCGTGATCTGGAGGTTTGGCGTTTCGCGCCAGCGCCACAAGGGCGGGGGGGGTGGCGCGTAATGTGGCGGGCAGTTGTTGTGGTTAATGGTAGTGGGGTGGTCCTCTCCGCCCCTAACGACTATGTCGGGCCGTCTAGTTTGACGATGATGTCTCGAGGCTTTGCCGGTGGCCGTCTTGAAGATGTGGGGTATTCCATAGTCCCTTGTGTTCCTGGGACTGGTTGGCAGCAAGGTCGGCGATGTTCCTCCATCCATAACACACCTCCGTGACGTCCCTGCCTCCTATGGTGATCGTCCCCGACCCAATCAACTCACCTCCCAGTGACTTGTAGAAACGGCAGGCTCCATGAGTGTCTTTGAAGGTCCAAACCAGCATGGAATGGAATCCATTGGCCCGCGATTCCTCAGCCACAGCCGAGACAAGAAGCCGCCCCAAACCTTGGCGTTGGTATCCCGCCAGCAGGTAGATGAGGTACAGTTCGGCACGGTAGGTGGGATTGCCCTCCCGTTCGGGTCCTCCTCCTGCCAAGCCGACAACTTTGCCGACATGAGTCTCTGCAACGAAGTACTTGGGGGTGTCTTGGTGATCGGCCAGAACACGGTACCACTTCAATTCTGCCTTGCGATAGGAGAGACCATCTAGGTACTCCGACGGTAAGATTCCGGCATTGGTGGTCCGCCAAGCATCAACATAGACTCTGGCCATGGCAGGGACGTCCCCGGATTCGGCGGCTCTTATTCGGACATCCATTAGATCCCAGCGTCTGTCGTTCAGCAAGAGCCCTTGACAACTGTCGATCGCGGTTCCGCACCTAGAAGTGTGGGTAACGTGCGGTACACCAGAGAGGACCCCGGCATCCAAGTGTAGGTTGAAGCCATCCAGGATCGAGATGAGTCTTCTTTCAAGGGTCTCGGGAACCGTCGCTTCGCACTTGGGTCAGTTGCGCTTTACGTGGGAGATGTACCCAGAGCGGTTCTCTCCGCGGGCGCCGACTGGCGCCATAGCCGAACAGCCTGAAATGCCCATGTCAGGGGCCCGGCGGTCTCCACATAGATCCACAGGATCCCGTCGTCGGTGTGTCCCCATGAAGCGAACCAATTAAGGAAGAAGGGGATCGCCACCAAGATGGTGAAGTAAAAGAAGATGTTGGACACGAACCAACTCATCGGAAGTGGGGACTTGCTGGCTTCACGTCTGGTTGACAGGAAGGCGGTGACCATGGTCAGTAGTAGGGCTACCGCCATGAACAGGTCCAGCGTCGCTAATCGATCACCCCCATCAGAAGAAGCCTCCTCCACGGCGTCCTCAAAAAAGGAATGTTCGAGGAAATGCACCGCGACCCAAACCGCCATCACCGCAAGAAAGGCACTGATGATCCGATGCAACGCCTTCATTCCATCACCTCCTAACCTTTAGTAATGATAATCATTATCGGAACGGTACCTAATGCAGACCAGGGGTGGGTGTCTTGCGGATCTTGTAACACTGCCCCTCAGCCGGGTCGCGCCTTTGGTCCCCATGCCAGAGGACATTTAGGCGTCAGGTATCGAACCGCTTATTGAGAACCGTGATGGCTTCCGACGGTGAGACGTTTCGCTCAGCAGCCAGAACCAATAGGTGATAGATGAGGTCTGCTATCTCCTCGGCCAATCGTAGGTTGTCCGCCTCTCCGTGGGCGTGGTCCTTGGCGGCCATCAGGACTTCGGTTGCTTCTTCCACCACTTTTCGGCCAGTGAGATCCGCCCCGCCTTCCAGCAATCGAGTGGTGTAGGAAGCGGCGGGTCGTTGCTCCGCCCGGGAAGCGATCACCTCCCACAGACGCTCCAACCAGTGGAAGCCCTGGCCTCGGGGACCGTCATCAAAGCAAGTCACCGTCTGGCGGTGGCATGCGGGGCCGGCCGGTCGAGCAGTGATCAGCAGAGTGTCGGCGTCGCAATCGGCCGCTATCGTCACCGCTTCCAGGAGGGAGCCACTGGTGGCCCCTTTCAACCACAACTCCCGTCGAGACCTGGACCAAAAGTGGACGTAGCCAGTCTCCAAGGTGAGTGCATAAGACTCCGAGTTGAGATAGGCCACCATCAGGACCTGGCCGGTGAGGGCATCCTGGATCACACCGGGTATCAGGCCCTGGGAATCCCACCGGAGCTTCTTCGCCGGGGGAGGGTCGGTGATCGGCGACGCGGTCATGTCAGGCGCACCGGGACGTTGGCTTGAGCCATGGCCTGCTTGACCTCGGAGATCTCGACCTCCTTGCGATGGAAGATGGAAGCCGCCAGCACTGCCTCGGCCCCGGCTTTCTGGCAAACCTCAACGAAGTGTTCAGGAGTCCCGGCCCCACCGGAGGCTATGACCGGAACCTCCACCGCTTCGGTAACCGCTGCAGTGAGATCCAGGTCGTAACCGACCTTGGTCCCGTCCCTGTCCATAGATGTCAGCAAGATCTCCCCAGCGCCCAACTCGACTCCCCGGGTGGCCCATTCCACGGCGTCCCAACCCACCGGTTCTCGGCCTCCCACCACCACCACCTCGAATCCACCGGCGGGCCGACGACGGGCGTCGATGGCCAGCACCACGCACTGGCGGCCGAACTGGCGGCGGCACTCCTGTAGCAACTCGGGACGACGGACTGCGGCGGTGTTGATGCTCACTTTGTCAGCCCCGGCACGAAGCGCCGATTTCATATCGGCCGGAGAACGGATACCGCCACCCACCGTGAGCGGAACGAAGACCTCCGAGGCGGTGTGCCTGACCACGTCCCACATGGTGTCCCGGTTCTCGGGAGCGGCCGCAATGTCGAGGAAGCAGATCTCGTCCGCCCCTTCCTGGGCGTACCGGGCGGCCAACTCCGTTGGATCCCCTTCATCGGTGAGGTTTACGAAGTTGACGCCCTTCACCACGCGGCCAGCGGCCACGTCCAAGCAGGGGATGATCCTCTTACGAAGCATCAGCCGGCGACGTGATCCTGCCCGGCCGTCCACGCTCGGCAATCAGCCAGGAAGTTGGACAGGACCCTGAGTCCGTTGGCGCCGGATCGTTCGGGATGGAATTGAACTCCCACCCGGTGGCCGTCTCGCACCGCCACACAGAAGCGGCGTCCGTATTCTGTCTCCGCCGTCACCACCCCGGGATCGGTCGGAGCCGGCGCGTAGGAATGCACGAAGTAGAAGGTGGCATCAGGAGGCAGGCCCCTCCAAAGGGGGTCATCGGAGGTCATCAGCAGATCGTTCCAACCGATGTGGGGAAGCCTGGGGGTCTCCTGCAACCGCTCCACCCGGCCTCCCATCAATCCCAGACAAGTGCTGTCGTCCTCAGAACTACCTTCGAAGAACAACTGCAGTCCCACACAGATTCCCAGTAGCGGCCCCTGCCACTCCACCAACGTCTCGATGAAACCGACTCTTTCCAACCGCTCCATGGCCGCGCCGGTGGTCCCCACTCCGGGAAGCACCACCCCGTCGGCCCCTTCAATTTGGTGGGGTTCACCAGCCAAGAACGCCTCGGCGCCGGCGCGTTCGAGGCCCTGGGTGATCGAAACCAGATTGCCGGCGCCGTGATCCACCACGGCGACGATGGTCAAATCGTCCCTTTGGTGGAGGCCACACCCTGCCGTCGGGGATCTTGGGAGACCGCCTGCCGCAGCGCCCTGGCAAGGGCCTTGATGGCAGCTTCCGCCTGATGATGGTCATTGAGACCCTCGGAGCGCAGGTGGAGGGTGAAGCCGGCGGCACGGGCCATCGCCTCCAGCGCGTGGGGAAGGTTTTGGGTAGTGAGATTGCCGATCATCGGATTCTGCAGTGGAAGGTCAATCACCGCATAGGGCCGACCGCCCACATCCACTGCCGCGGAACCCAGAGCCTCATCCATGGGTACCGCCGCGTCTCCGAACCGGTTGATGCCGGCCCGGTCGCCCAAAGCCTCAGCCATGGCCGAACCAAGCACCAAAGCGGTGTCCTCCACGGTGTGATGGTCGTCGACGTTCAGGTCGCCCTTGGTGTTGACCGTCAGATCGAACAATGCATGGTGGGCCAAAGAAGTGAGCAGGTGATCAAAGAAGCCCACTCCCGTGGAGACTGCGGCCTGCCCCGATCCGTCCAGGTCCAGATGGACCTCTACGGAAGTCTCCTGGGTCTCTCGGGTTAGGTGTGCGGTTCTGTCAGGCATATCTGTGCTCATGCTCCTTGTGCGCTAAACCGTATCTCGGCGGCTCGACGGTGGGCGGTGAAACCCTCCATGTCGGCCAGGCGGGTGATGATCGGAAGAATCTCGGCCAGGCCATCGCGAGTCAACCGCTGTTCCTGCCTCCAAGAGCCAAAGTCCTCCACCGACAGTGGTCCGTAGCAGGCGGCCAATCCACCGGTGGGCAGGACGTGATTTGCCCCGGTGGCGTAGTCACCTGCGGACTCCGCCGACCACCGCCCCACATAGACCGAACCGGCCGCGGTTATCGCCTTGGCATGGGTGTCCAGGTCGGAGGTGAGGAGAGAGACGTGCTCGGCGGCGTACTGGTTGGCGAATGAGATGGCCTGCGCCATGTCGGAGGCGATCACCGTCATCCCATGATTGGCCAGGGCTTCGGCCAGGATCTCGCGGCGCTCCAGCGTGGCGAGTTGCTCTTCCAAGGCCACCTCTACCCGGGCGGCGAGTTGCGGGGCAGTGGTGACCAGGACGGCCGGAGAATCAGGTCCGTGCTCGGCCTGGCACAGCAGATCGGCGGCCACCAGGCGCGGATCTGCCGAATGGTCGGCCAGCACCAGCACTTCTGACGGCCCGGCGGGGAGGTCGATCCCGCAGTCTCCGAACACCGCCAGCTTGGCAGCGGTCACCCACTGATTGCCCGGTCCCACGATCTTCTCCACGGGCTGCAACTGCTCGGTCCCGTAGGCGAGAGCGGCAACCGCTCCTGCTCCTCCCATCGCCCAGACCTCATCCGCTCCGGCCACCCAGCATGCTGCCAGCGTGGCGTCACTCACCGACCCGTCAGCCCCGGCGGGAGTTGCCACCACCACCTCGGCAACTCCCGCCACCTTGGCGGGGGTCACCGTCATCAGGACCGTGGAGGGATAGGCGGCTTTGCCCCCGGGCACATAGGCGCCCACTCGCTGGAGGGGAGACCAGCGACGTGCAATAGCGATGCCCGGCAGGGTCTCGGTGTGGACATCGGAGGGAATCTGGCGGAGGTGAAAGGCCTCTATCTGGCGGCGAGCCCCATCCAGGGCTTCCACCGCGATCGGCATGCGCCGGGCGGCGGCTGCAAGTTCCGACTCCGGCACCTGGAAGTATCCCCCTCCGTGCCGGCGGGCCAGGATCTTCATCGCCCGGTCACCGTCCCTCCGCACTTCCTCGCAAATAGTCTGGGCGATCTTGCGTACCTGCGGGTCGGGCACCGCGGACCGCCGGAACAGGCCGGCGCGTTCTGCTTCGGTCATTTCCGTGAGGTGCACCAGGCGAAGGCGGTTGCCGGTTGGGGTGCTCACGGGATCAGTTGTCCCACATCGAGCACCAGTATTCCCTGGCCGCCCGCCTCCTCAAGCCGGGGAAGCAGTTCCCAGAGGTCGGTGGCGTTCACCACCGAGTGCATGGCCACCATGTTCTCCTCGGCCAGGGGGATCACAGTGGGCGCCGAGAGCCCGGGGATGATCCGGCTTATCTCCCCGGTGTTGTCGGGGGTGGTGTTCAGCAGCACATAACGCTTGCGCCGTCCGGCGTTCACCGCCCTCACAGCCGTGACCAACTGCCGAACCATCGGATGTTCCCTCACCTCGGGAAGGCCGGCCAGTACGGCTTGGGACTCCAGGATGACGCCGATCTCCCGAAGTCCGTTGAGCTTGAGGGTGGAGCCGCTGGAGACCAGATCAACCACCGCGTCGGCCAAGGCGATCTTGGTGGCCGCCTCCACCGATCCCTTCAGAGCCACCACCTGGGCGGGAATCGACTCTTCGGCCAGAAAGCGAGTGGTGGCGCGGGGATGGGAAGTGGCGATTCGCAATCCCTTCAAATCGGCCATGGAGGAAATGGCAGAGGAGTTCGGAACGGCGGCGGCCAGGCGGCAGAATCCGAAATCCAGTTTGACCAATGGCTCCAACCCGGAGGCTCCGTTGGCCTCCTCCATCAGATCCAAGCCGGTGATTCCCACGTCGGCGACCCCTTCGATCAACATCCCGGGAATGTCCTCGGTACGCACCAGCACCAGGTCCACCTCCACGTTGCGGACTCGTAGGGAGAGCACCCGATCGGTGACCTCGAAAGACATCCCGGCGCTTTTCAGCAGCCGCAGGGATGGTTCCCGTAGACGCCCCTTGTTGGGAATGGCCAGCGTCAGTGATTGCTTATTCAAGGTTTTCCTCCCGATTCCGCCTCGGGTTCGCATCTGGAAAGCGCCAACCGATAACCGCCCGTCCCGTGGCGCAACCACTGGTTGATGCGGGTGATGGTGGCGGTGGCCACCCCGGTGACGGCGGAGATCTCCCGATAGGAGAGACCCCGGTCGAGTTGGCGGACCACGGCCCAACGCTGACTCATGTCGCTCAATTCCTTGAGGGTGCAGAGGTCGCGAAAGAAAAGCTCTGCCTCATCCAAGGTCTTCAGGGAGAGCATGGCGGTGAAGAGTTCCGTGGTCTCCCGGTTTCTCCATGATCTATCCAGAGTCATATGATCTCAGTCGCCTGCTTTCGAGCCCATGCTCTTTTACTCTATCATGCTAGCATACTAACACAATAACACAATCCGGAAACATGCCAACACCAGTTTCAGTATCGGAGCAAGGGAACATGTCTTGCAAGTAATACCGGCCGTCGACATACTGGAAGGCCGGGTGGTGAGGTTGCTTCGCGGCCGCTATGACAGGGTCACCCGCTACTCTGACGATCCGGTGGAGGTGGCGGGCCAGTGGGTTTCCCAGGGCGCCGACCTGGTGCACGTTGTCGATCTGTCCGGCGCCCGATCGGGGAATCCCGACCGTCGCATTTGGGAAGTCATGGCGGCGGCCGGTATTCCCTTTCAGGTGGGTGGGGGGATCCGTGACGCCTCGATGGCCCGGGCGGCGCTTTCGGCAGGTGCTCGGCGAGTCGTGATGGGGACGGCGGCGGTGTGGAATCCGGAGGCCCTGGGGGAAGTGGGACCGATCGAGAGGGTAGTGGCGGCGCTGGACATCCGGGCGGGTCGGGCCAGGGGAGCGGGTTGGATGGACGAGGGTCGTTCCGTCTCACAGGCCGTGGCCGGTCTGCGGCAGGCGGGCGTGGGACGGCTATTGGTCACCGGCATCGAGCGGGACGGGGCGATGACCGGGCCGGACCTGGAACTGTTGGGAAGGGTGCAGGCGCTGTCGGAGATGGCAGTGATCGCCTCCGGCGGGGTGGGGGATCTCGCCGACCTGGAAGCGGTGGCGACACTCGGATGCGAAGCGGTGATAGTGGGCAGGGCCCTCTACGAGAGACGATTCACCTTGGCTGAGGCCCTCTCCGCCTCCACCTAGCCGTTGGACCTTTGACGGCGCGCCTCGAACAGCACGACGGCCGCCGCCGCGTTCGCATTGAGGGAATCCACCGTGCCCGACATGGGGATTCGTACCTGCCGATCGGCGCCTGACAGCCACAGGTCCGACAGACCCCGATGCTCCGATCCGATCACCACCGCCGCCCTCCCTTGAAGGTCGACATCCCAACTCAACCGCTCTGCCGCCGGACTGGTGGCGATCACCGACATGCCCTGCCGGCGAAGCCATTCCAACACCTGCGGTCCTGGGGCCACCGCCAACGGGAGGGTGAAGAGAGACCCCAAAGAAGCCCGTACCACGTTGGGATTGAAGACATCGGTGGTCGGATCGGCCACCACCACCGCCTCGACACCGGCCGATTCGGCGGTGCGGAGCATCGCTCCCAGGTTCCCGGGTTTTTCCACCGCTTCCACCACCAGCACCAGGGGAGCTGACCCCAGCCGCAGGCTCGACAGATGCAGTGGCGGCTGGCGCAGCACCGCCAGGAGGCCATCGGGGCGTTCTCGATAGGAGGCCTTGTGAAAGACCGGCTCCGACAATTCCACTATCTCCACTGCTCCCCCCAGACCTGCCAGCAACTTCTGGTCACCTTCAGGGGGGAGGAGGGAAGGACAACGGTAGACCTCCAACATCTGCGATCGCCACGCCAGGGCCCTCCGAACCTCCCGACAACCCTCAACCACGAACAGGGACTCTCGGTCTCGCTCCCGGCGGTTTCGCAATCTCACCAGGGCCTTCACCCTGCGGTTGGTGGGCGATGAGATGATTTCCCGTCGCCTCCCGGGCCGGGACATCAGGAGCCTCTCCCAGTCATCCACCCTATCCGGAGCATTACCTCCCGCAGTCCCACGAGAATCAACACCGCCCACAGGGGAGCGACCGGCTCAACCGCTGCGGTCACCGAAGTGTTTTCCACCGAGGCCCAGGCGACGATCACGAAGACAGTCACCAGCCATCGGGCCATGTTGACCCGCTTCCAGGAAATCGGATGGTCAGCGTGGTCTGTGGGAGACTTCACATCAGCGCGGATGGCGCCCAATGCAATGCCGAGGGAAAGGCCGCCGCCCAGCAGAAGATACGCCGGTAACGAACCGTCCTCCGGGCTGCCGGCGAGGAGCAGCGCCAGCACAGCAGGGAGCGCAATCGTAGCCAGCCTCACAAACGCTCTCCTGCTCAGATCGAACTTTGCGAAGACCAACAGGGAACCCGCCACGATCACCAAGCCTGGATAGACCAACCACTCAGTATCCACGTCCCCCACCACCACGTAGAAAACCGAGCCTCCCAGGCAAACCCCCAAGGCGACCCAGCGATGCGAGGCAGATGCTGCAGGTTCCATCCAGGTGTCGAGCGCCAGGGCGGCGGCCATAGCCATCGCCGCCCACCACCCGGTCAAAGTCCCCGCGAACACGATGGCGCCCAATCCCAAGACTGCCGCTTCCCAGAGGGCAGGGGAGAGGCCGCTGCTTCCCACCGTCACCTTGACCACCAGCAGCATCACGAACAGCACCCCAGCGTGAGTGTCCATCGCCAGGGCAAGGCCACCCCCCGCCAGGGCAGCCAGGTTGGCCGAGATGGGGTGATCCGGGTCCAATTCCCGCGTCAAGGCCCAGGTCAGATAGGCGGCCAACCCCGCCTGGACTGCCTCCGGCCATCCACTCCACCAATAACCCGCCGCCCCGAAGAGGAACAGGCAGGTCATGGCAACGCGATCGGTGAATTGCTCCAGGTCCAGGGGGCGGGTGACGCTCACCCGGAACGCCGGCATTAGGCGAATCTCCCTGGGCTCAGAACATCGCTGTCCAAACCATGGTCGACCAGCCGCGACGACACCTGGGAGTCCAACACCAATGAGGCAGTCAACTCTCCGGCCGCCGGAGCTGTCTGGATGCCGGTCCCGCCTTGCCCCACCAGCCAGAAGAACCCTTCCGAATGTGGATCGAAGCCGATCACCATCTCCCGGTCGGGAGCGAAGGTGCGAAGTCCGGTCCACGAGGAACGTACCGAACGGATCCCAAGGGTGGTAGCTTCATTGATTCGCTCAATGGCCAGGGCTATGTCAAGTGGCTCGGGTCGGGCGTCGCAGGGAGGCGAGGGGTTTTCTTCGGAAAGCGAGCACAGCAATTGGACGCCGTCGGGTTTGAAATACCACTCCATTGCCACGTTGGCCACCAGCGGCCACTCCTGGTATTCGTCCGATCCGGGGGCCATGAAGACGGTCCGCCTCATGGGAATGAGTCCCAACGGCGTGACCCCCGCCAAACGGGCAATCTCATCACCCCAAGCCCCGGCTGCGTTCACCACTACTTCGACCTGCAGCGACTCCTGGCCCACCTTGACTCTCCAACCCGCCGGTGTCTTTTCAAGGGCGTCGACCGGAGAGGAGACCCGGATCTGAGTGCCCCTCCGCCGGGCTCCCCTCACGAAGGCTTGATGGATGGACGCCACATCCATATCGGCAGCATCGGGTTCCCACACTGCCCACGCCAGCAATTCTTCTCTCAGGGCGGGACAGATTCTCCGAGCTGCTGCCGGATTCAGACGCTCGACGGGAGTGCCTGTCCGGTGAGCTTCAGCCTCCCAATCCTCAAGCGCCTTTTTTTGGTGGTTTCCACCCACCAGCATCCCACCCCGTTGGGAGAGGAACGGAAAGTCCGCCAACCCGTTGGGAGGATTATCGAAGAAATCCCGGCTGGCCATCGTGAGAGGACGGATGCCCGGAGACCCGTAGGACTCGAACAGCAGCGCTGCGGACCGTCCCGTGGTGTGATAAGCCAGAGTGGATTCAGCCTCCAGCAGTGTCACATCGGCTCGTTCAGCCAGATGGAAAGCCGCCGCCACCCCGGCGATCCCCCCTCCGATTACTGCCACCCGCAGGGGTCTCATGGGTAATCCCTACAGGTAGAGACCGGTGGCCGGGCGATCCTCAGGCTCGCGTCGCCCCGCCATCAGCTTGGCGCGTTGGGCGGCCCGAGCCTGGGCGACCATCTGCTTGGTAACCAGGCTCGCTTGAATCCCCTGGAACAGACCCTCCAGCCAACCTATCAACTGCGCCTGGGCGATCCGCACCTCCGAGGAGGTGGGAGGATCGTCACCCAACAGCGGTTCGAACATGCGGTCGAACTCGCTGAGGAGATGGTCGCTGAGTACATCGCGTAATTCATGCAGGGAACGATCATGAATCTTGGAAATGAGATTCCGCCCGGACTCATCGGGCGTGGCGGTGCGCACTTCCTCCAATATGGCCTTGGTCATGGTGGCGATCCGGATCAACTTGGCTGGTTCGGTCACCTCGGCGCCGGCATCACCAGAGGATGAGTCATCACCTTCGGAGTCACCCATCTGTGAAGCCAGGGCCATCTCCTCAACCAAATCGGGACGCAGGGTTTGCTCAGACTGCATGCCCATCAGGCTACCTGAATATCCAAACATTTGTGCATCGCATCAACCGTCCGGTTCAGACCGGTACCTCGGCGCCGTTGAGCACCCAAGCCTGCTCGGTGAGCAGGAAGTCGGCAACGGTAGCGACATCCTCGGGTGTCGGCCAACGACTGTGGTCGGCATCCGGCAAGGCCGCCCGGGCAACCGGGGTGTCGATCACAGCCGGAACAAGAACAGAGACCGAAACACCGGTGTTCTGGAGTTCGGCCGCCAGACTGCGGCCCAACGCCACCACTCCCGCTTTGGCAATGTTGAAAGCAGCCTGCCCGGGGGGTGTCAGAAAAGCTGCTCGGCTGGCGGTAAGCACTATCCGGGCCCAGTCGGCCCGGTGAAGATGGGGAAGGGCGGCGCGCACCACCGTGAATGTGGAGCGAAGATTGCTGTCCAGCATCCTCTCCAGCCTCAAATCCGAAGTCTGTTCGATGTTCCTGCCTCCAGCCCAGTTGCCGGCGAGGCAGGCCACGCCCGACAGGTCGTCCCACTTCTCATTCAATTCTGCAAAGAATCCCTCCACAGCCTGCGAATCGGTCACATCCACCCGGCGCAGGATGATCCGGTCGTGGTAGGTGCCGAATCGGTCTTCGAAACCGGCCGCCTCGGCGGGGATCAGATAGGTGACCGCCAAGCGGACATCTTCGTTGCGCAACAACCTGGCTGTGAGAGCCTGTCCCAGCCAACCGGTCCCGCCGGAGATCACTACTGTCCGCACTCTCTGCAATTCTGGCATGGCGGAGTGACAAACGCGGCTATATATCAGAGGTGGTCCAAGCGCTCACAACCCCCTTCCTGCGCATGGAGGGGCCTTTTGCTTCCTTAGCCCTCCTCATCTTGGACGGAATCTGGACGCCACCCGCTCCCAGGGTTCCTAGTCTCCGGTGTCGATGACCACCCTGGCAATCACCGGAATGCCCAACAGCGGGAAGAGTTCGGTGTTTGCCGCCCTCACCGGACGCCATGACGGTATCGCCCCGTTTCCCTTCTCAACCACCGCCATGCGAGTGGGGATGCTTGCAATCGAAGACCCGGTGCTGGAGGAACTGGGGCGACTGGAGGGTTCGGATCGCATAACACGGGCTTCACTGGAAGTGGCCGACACCCCTCCCCGCAATCGCTTTGGAGGCGAGGCTGACACAGAGACAATCGGCAAGATCCGCCAGGCCCACTGTCTGGTGGCAGTCCTGCAGGCGTTCCCGGACCCCGCCGCGGTGGCGACGGAGTCGGAGGCTGACCCTGCCCAGCAGGTCGAAGAGACCATCTTGGATCTGGCGATCCACGACGCCGACATTTTCGAAAGGTCCCTTCCTCGTCTGCGCAATCAGGCAACCTCCCGGCCGGAACGGCGCCTGGCTTGTCTTGCAGTGGCCCGGGCCACCGAGATCACCCGGGAGGGGAGACTGTTGAGATCTGTGCGTTGGTCGGAAGCCGAGTTGACTGCACTGGGGGATTTTGCCCCTCTGACCCTCAAGCCGGTGGTCTGGGTGATCAACGCCGAGGAGGACCGCCTTGGCGACCATGTGGACAGGGTGAAAGAGGCAACACCCACTGGCGACCCGGTCGTGGCGGTCACTGCAGCATTGGAAGCCGAAGCCTCCGCCCTGGACCCCGAGGACCAAGCTGAGATGCGGGAGGCGTTCGGCTTGGGTGATGGCGCGGCGGCTGCGATCTGCGGGGCTGCGTTGGAGGCGCTGGGACTTTGCACCTTCTTCACAGCCAACCGCAGGGAGACCCGGGCCTGGTTGACCCGGCTGGGCTCCAGCGCCAGGCAGGCGGCGGGCAAGGTCCACTCCGATATGGAAAGAGGCTTCATAAGGGCCGAGGTGGCCAGTGCGTCCAGTGTCATCGGGGCCGGAGGGTGGGATGCCGCCCGCCGCAAGGGGATCCTGCGGGTCGAAGGCCGTGATTATGCGGTCCAGCCCAGTGATGTGCTCCAGATCCGTTTCTCGGTGTAGATTCCCAAGGTTCCAGCGCCGATAATTGTATTGTTATCCGACACGTGATACCTGTACTGGCGGCTTCTGAATCGGGTGGGCTAACCCTCTTGGACGAACATCAGGTGTTCGTCTTCCTGATCCAGTTGACACTTCTGGTGGGGTCGGCGCGCCTGTTGGGAGGGATCGCCAACAAACTGCGTCAGCCCCCGGTGGTGGGCCAGTTGGTAGCCGGAGTGTTGATCGGCCCCAGCGTCCTGGGGCAGTTCTATCCGGACACCTTCGAGTGGATCTTCTCCGACTCCACTGTGGGTTCGGTGATCTACGGCCTGGCATGGCTGGCGGTGATCATGGTGCTGGTGGTGATCGGATACGAGACGGATCTGGGCATCATCATGCGCCTTCGCAAAGCCGCCATTAACGTTTCCGCGGGAGCCTTCCTAGTGCCGCTGGTCGTTGTCGGGTTGGTGGCGTTGTTGACCCCATCTTCTTTCATCGGTGACACCAGCAGGGGTCTGTACGCGGCCTTCATGGCGCTGGCCCTGTCGGTGGCCGCCCTTCCGGTGGTAGCCAAGATTCTCCTGGACTTGGGAATGCTGCGCCGCAACTTCGGCCAAGTAACTCTGGCCGTGAGCATGACCATGGACTCGGTGGGATGGTTGATCCTGGCCGGGCTGGCCGGGGTAGCTCAGGAAGGCTTCGAGCCATCCCGGTTACTCACATCCCTGGGAGGCCTGGTTCTGTTCGTAGCGCTGGCGGCCACCATCGGCAAGTGGGCGCTCAACCATGCCATGCGCTTGGCCTTGCGGAGCGGCTGGAACCTGCAGGCGGCACTCACCGTGAGCCTGGTGGCGGCCATCGGTGGGGGTGCGATCACCCATGTCCTGGGCCTTGAGGCCATCCTGGGCGCCTTCATAGTCGGGATCATTCTCGCCACGCTTCGCTACCAGATCGGTGAAGTGCGTCATGTCCTCGAAGTCATGACCGACTCTTTCTTCGCTCCCATTTTCTTTGCCTTCAGCGGTCTGCGGGTGGACATATCCCTGCTTGGCAGCCCCAGCGCCATTATCTGGACGGTGGTGCTGATCGTGCTGGCAGTGGCCGCCAAGGTATTCGGCACCCTGGTGGGCGCCCGCCGGGCCGGTCTGAGCTTCCGGGAAGGCCTGGCGTTGGGCTCGGGTCTGTCGGCACTGGGGGCCATGGGAATCGTGGTTGCCCTGGTTGGCTTGAGTCTGGGTGTTCTCAGCGACACCGGCTACACGGTGATCGTGCTGGCGGCCATCATCACCTCGCTGGTGGCCCCCATAATGCTCAAGTTGGCGGTGCGGGAAATGGAAGCCGGAGAAGAAGAGCAGTCCCGGCTGGAATCCGAAGCCATACGATCGCAGGCGCAGATCCTGGGGTCGGAGCGCATCCTCCTACCCACCCGAGGGGGCGCCAACAGTGTCTATGCAGCCAACCAGATCAAGATCCTGTTCCCCGAGGCCGAAGTGACGGTCCTGGCGGTGGCCGGCCAGCCGGGCAGTTGGGTCAAGAGGCTGATAGGCGCCCATGAGGAGCAGAGTCAAGGGCCGGAGGAAGTAATGACAGCCCTCGGGTCAGACCGGCATCGCCTGATCCGGAGAAAACGAAGGGACCCGGCCGATGCCATTCTCAACGAGGCCGCACTGGGCTATGACCTGGTGGTGCTGGGGGCTACCGAGCGGACCGAGGAGAGCGAAGTCTTCTCTTCGGTGATCGACCGGGTGTTGGCGAAGCTACGGTTGCCCACCCTCATCTTCCGCTATCCCAGCGCGGATCAGCAAAGCGCCATCCCGGACTCGGTCTCGCTGGACGTCAACCGGGTGCTGTTGTCTGTGGAGTCGAACCGGGCGTCCCGCGCCGCCGAGGAGATTGCCTACTCTCTGGCGGCCCACAACGACGGGCTGGTCCTTGCCTTGCATCTGATTGCAGAGGCCGCCGACGGTCCCTTCCATTTCGACATGTTGAGCAGCGCCCAGAACTACATGGCAGGCATGGAATTGCTGGAGGAGTCCGTGACGTTCGGGGAACGATTGGGAGCAAGGGTGAACGCCGACGTCAAACCGGTGGCGCAACCGGAGGGAGACTTGGTGCAAACCGCCAACACCGGAAACTGGGACCTTCTGGTGATGGGCGCCACCAGCCGACCTCTTACCAACCGACCGTTCTTTGGCTATGGAATGTCCTACATTCTCAAATACGTAACGATTCCCATGGTCATCGTGGCAATTCCCGACATCGTTTCCCGGTACCGGCCCCACTGATCCGGTGTGCGAGACTTCCTGGTCGACCTCCTAGTGGTCCGTCGGTTTGGTAGTTGGGTGGGTTAATGTTTGGGTATGCCTGTGTTTATTGCGCCCCCGTTGGAGATGTCGGTTGAGCAGCGTGCTGCGTTGGAGGTGATGGCGAGGTCGGAATCGG
>Ga0209754_1001723_pt1 | contig 20249 bp, 17 predicted proteins | sample MesohylBB_FD_187295 | JGI IMG/M metagenome (GOLD analysis project Ga0209754, IMG submission 187295) | Host-associated microbial community of the marine sponge Aplysina aerophoba from Gulf of Piran - sponge mesohyl, lysed by bead beating... | ecosystem: Host-associated > Porifera > Sponge >... | reverse complement strand
CCGGCCGCCCGTTTGCGTCCGGGGTCGAAAACATGGGTCGAGTTTCCGTGAAGCACATACTGGCATCCCTTGTACTCCTGCTCCCCGCCCTGGCATTCGCGGACCATGAGCTTGAGAACCGCGATCTCCGCAAGGGGCGGGCGCTATACGCCGTACACTGCGCTTCCTGTCACGGGGCCAAACTTGAAGGCCAGCCGAACTGGCGGCGCCCCGGAAAGGACGGCATCAGGCCCGCCCCGCCGCACGACGAGACCGGCCATACCTGGCATCACGACAACCAGTACCTCTTCGACTACACCCGGCTCGGCGGCAAGGCCCTGTTCGAGGCGCGTGGCCTGCCCGAAATCCCAAGCGGCATGCCCGGGTCCGCCGAGGAACTGACCGACGACGGGATCTGGGACGTCCTCGCGTATATCCGCTCCACCTGGCCGGACAAGATTCGCCGAATCCAGGCCACGACCAACCCACGGCACGAGCGGTGACCGCTTAACGCCTGCGTGCCTTACGTATCAGCCCTCGCCCGGCTCTCGCATCCAGGCCGGAATATCCCGCGCCCCATGCAGTACGCGCCAAACATCGACCTCCGTCGCCCTCTCGCCGCTCACCGCTCACCGCCGGCCGGCTTCGCGGACTCGATCGCGGAGCCGGTCGAAGTAGTCCGCATCGGCCGTGACCGCCTGTGGGGAGGCCGCACCTTCGAGAAGCAGGTCGCGCAAGCGCTGACGGTCCTGATCCCTGCGGATCAGTTCGCGGACATACTCGCTTGAAGTGCTGTAGCCGCGTGCGCTGACCTGATCGTCCACGAAGGACTTGAGCGCCTCGGGAAGCGATATGTTCATCGTGCTCATGGGCCGACGATAGCGGCTCTGGCAAAATTGGCAAGGATTGCCACTAGTCAGATCACCGCGCTCTCACCCAGATATCCGGCACCCCTGGGCCACTTGTGATAATGTGACCGTGACGGTGGCGCTGACCCGCGGCAAAGACGAGGAAGACTAATGGCCAAAGAGAGCATTTCGCAACAGTCCGTGTCCGCTCGTCCCAACGGCGAGGAGGCCGCACTCCGGTCCGACGATACCATCGAACGTGTCGAGACCTATTGCCTGGAGCTCCCCTATCGAAATGCCGTGCAATTCCGCTCGGTGCGGGAGGACAGCGGCGCCTACATCATCCTGCGCCTCGTGACCCGGAGCGGGGCCGAAGGCATCGCCGAATCCGTCGCCCGTCCGTCGCATTCGGGAGAGGATCCGAAACTGTTGGCGTACGCCGTCCGGACCTTCTTCGCCCCCTTGCTCGAAGGTGCGGATCCCTTCGCCCACAACGACATCCACGCCCGGATCAACAAGGTCAAGGGCGCGCGGACGGCACATGCGCTCATCGACCTGGCGCTCTGGGACCTCCGCGGCAAGCTGCTCGGGCAGCCGGTGTGGCGTCTCCTGGGCGGCGGCCAGCCGGCGCGGGTGCCGGTGGGCTGGATCGCCCACGGCAATACCGCGGAAGCCATGACGAAACAGGCGGTGGAAGCCATCGAGGTGCGCGGCTTTTCCGCGCTGAAGATCAAGACCTGGAAGCGCTCCCGCGAGGACGTCTCCATGATCGGCGACATCCGTGCGGCGGTGGGAGAGAACGTGGTCATGTGGGCCGACTCCAACGGGGCCTATACCGAGACCGAGGCGCGCACGATCCTGCCCGACCTGGCCCAGCACGGCATCGCCTTTCTCGAAGAGCCCTGCACCTTCCGCGACCCCCTGCGCATGGCCGCGGTGGCCGCCGACCTGCCCATCGCGCTCCTCGGCGACCAGACCTGTGGCACGGTAGATGCGGTGTACCACCTCATCAAGATCAACGCCGTCGGCGCCGTGAGCGTCAAGCTCCGCCGCACCGGCATCACGGACTCCCTCAAGATCATCGCGCTTGCCGACGCGGCCGGGTTGCCGGTGGTCATCGGCACGGACTCGGAGTCCCGCATCGGCTCGCTGGCCCGCATCCACCTGCGCGCCGCCGTCCCTAGCCTGTCGCCCTGGCCCACGGAAACCCACTTCTTCCAGAAGCTGGGCGACGACACGTTCGTAGGCGACTTCGACTTCAGCGACGGCGGCATCCTGCCCACCGACGCCCCGGGCTTCGGCGCCGCCCTAGACTGGAAGAAGGTCGAGAAGTACAGCACCTAGGAAATCTGCTTGCTCGCCACCGCCCGGGATGGCGTCTTTGGGGATGGCGCCCTTCGACTTCGCCTCGCTACGCTCAGGACGAACGGGTGTAGGGTTCGCCACGCTCGGGGCGAACGGATATAGGGTCATTTGCTACGCTCGGGATGAACGGGTGTGGGGTTCGCTACGCTCAGGGCGAACAGGTATAGGGCCGTTCGCTACGCCAGGACAAACGGGTGTAGGGCCATTTTCCCATTGGTCTTGAGGAGAGTCCGTAGCCCACGGTGCAACCGTCGGAAACCCTTCCGTTCGTCCTGAGCGTAGCGAGTCCTGAGCTTGTCGAAGGGCGAGCGAAGTCGAAGGGCGCAAGCCCCTACACTTCCGCCACAAGATCCTTGTATGACAGCTCGGCCCTCGGATAGGTCAACGGACTGTGGCTCATGCCCAGCCCGACGCACGCCTCGGCGAAGCGGATCGACACTGCCTTGGTATTGAGCACCGGCACGCCCGCGCCTTCCTGCAGATCGGCGGTATCGACGACGTAAGGGATCAGCGCGCCGCCCAGCGGCACCACGCATTCCGCGCCGGTCTCATCGACCAGACTCCGGATCAGCCCGATGGCGGTTTCGGTGATCTCGGCACGCCGTTCCTTGATGTCCGGACCGTAGATGTCCAGCGCCCGTATGTCCGTGACCATATGGTCCATCCCGATGGTCCGCAGCAGCCGCCAGGTGTAGGCCACGTGCGAGGGCAGCGGCACCGTAATGCCGATCCGGTCCGCCAGCACCGCCGCCGCATGCACGGTGGTGCGCAACGGCCCGATCACCGGAATCTTGACCACCAGCCTGCCGCCGTCGACCCCGGGATCGAAGGTGTTCGACTGGATCACCGCGTCAAACCCGTTCTCCGCCGCCCAACAGATCTTCCGGATCAGAGAAGGCGTCTCCATCATGTGATCGAGCCCGTTGAGCATCTTCTGGTTCCCGGTCACGTCCTCCACCGCCGACCCCGCGAAGTTGTCCGGGAAATGCACCTCCACCCGCGTCCCTTCCGAAGCATAGCTGTTGAGCAGCTTCTCCACCGAGGCGACGTCGTACTTCGCCGAATCCTTCGGCGCCTTGTTCAGAAACATGATGCGCATGGTCGTTCTCCCTTCAATCGAGACGTTGGGGGTCACACACCGATCCCCTGCGAGCAGGATCAACATCGGTTCCCTTATATACACTAACGGAGGCTGTCACGAGGTCGGGAAATTGGAAGCCTGTCCGACAACCGGTTCCATGCAACAAATACAGTTGCCAACTGTTGTGGTATCAGTTAGTTACTGACTGTGGATCAGTTATCAACTGTATATGATCATGCTGTTTTCGTATCCCGAACTGGATGACGACGAGAAACGGGTAGAGGCGGCCACGGCTCGGATACGGGCCGATCTGCGTCACTACGTCGTCACGGAGCCGCGTCGCTGGACCGGTCTGCTGGCCCGCATGACCCGGGCTCGCGCCCTCATGGCCTCCAATAGCGTGGAGGGCATCAAAGTGTCTGATGAGGATGCCATCGCCGCGATTGACGGTGAAGACCCGGCCAACACCGACCGTGAAACGTGGCGGGCTGTCGTAGGTTACCGCGAGGCGATGGACTACATCCTCCAGCGCCGGCGGAGCGCGTCCTTCGCCGTCACGGAGGACGTGCTCCTGGCCGTCCACTTCATGATCTGCCAGTCGGATTTGACCGCGCATCCGGGTCAGTACCGTCCCGGGTGGGTTGGGGTGAGGAATACCAAAACCGATGAGGTGGTGCACGAAGGGGTAGACCGCGACCAACTGGAGCCTCTCATCCATGAGCTTCTGGACTACGTGAACAATGAGGATGTCGAGTCGGTCTTCCTGCGCGCGGCCATGACCCATCTGAACCTCGCGCTGCTGCATCCGTTTACGGACGGCAACGGGCGAACGGCCAGGTGCATCCATACCGCGGTGTTGGCGAGCGACGGGATTGTGGCGCCGGCCTTTTCTTCAATCGAGGAATACATCGGGCACAATCAACAGGGCTATTACAACGTGCTGGCGGAGGTCGGCGGCGGCGCGTGGAATCCACGGCGCAATGCCAAGCCGTGGGTACGTTTCTGCCTGGGCGGCCATTACCGGCAGGCACAGACCCTTCTCCGCCGGACCCGGGAGTTGGAGAGGGTCTATGCAGAGCTTTCGAACCTGGTGGAGTCCAGAGGGTTTCCCGACCGCACGGCCATGGCGCTGCTCCAGGCGGCCTTTGGCAGCAGGGTCAGGAACTCGTCGTATCGAGTGAGCGCGGATGTGTCCAACAATCTCGCCAGCCGGGACCTGAAGATGCTCGTGGATGCGGACCTTCTCGTCTCAGAGGGCGAAAAGCGGGGCCGCTTCTACAGGGCGTCCCCGACCGTCGCCGAGATTCGCCGGACCTTGCGCCTCCCGAGACAGGTAGACGATCCTTTCGACCCGGCCGGACAGCTTCAAAACTCTCCCGGTCAGGCAAGCCTGTTCCCTGCCAACTGACTCCAAGTTGCGGTCGTAGCGCCCGGATGCGGGCTGGCCGGCTCCTCTCGCCGCTTTGAGCCCGATCTGATAACGTCGTCTGAAGGCCCGTGAATCACTCTGAAATCAATTCGGATGCACCGGTGACGGTCGGAACGGAGCGGAAGGGCGAAAATCCTTCGGCGCGGCTGCGGGAGATCGTCGGCCGGGAGTGCTCCCGGGGCGGACCGCCGGGCATCGTCCGCGTGGAGACCGTGCTCCCGCGCATCGACGCACTTGCATGGCTGCGGGCGCAGGAGGCCGGCGTCGCCAGGTTCTACTGGGCGGGCAGGGACGGCGAGCATGAGGTGGCCGGTACCGGCGTCGCGGACGTTGTCACGGGCGCGGAATCGGACGCGGTCGACTCGCTGTTCGAGCAGTTGCGCGCCCGCCTCGAGGCCGGCGCGACGGCGGCGCGGTACTTCGGCGGCATTCGCTTCAACGGGGAGTGCGCCGCGGCTGCGGCCTGGCGGGACTTCGGCGGCTACCGGTTCGTGTTGCCGCGGTTCGAGCTGAGCCAAAGAGGCTCCGACAGCGTGTTGGCGTACCAATGGCCGCGTTCCTCCGCCAACGTCGACACCCTGATGCGCGAGATCGACGCGCTGGTCTTCCCGGAAACCGCGGCCGCGTGCGTCCACCCCGAGGCTGCCGGCCGCGACGATCTGCCTGACAGGGCCGGGTGGGACGCCGCGGTGGCCGGCTCCCTCGCTCTCGTTTCCGCCGGAGACCTGGACAAGGTCGTCCTGGCCCGCAAATCCACGTTCGCCTTTGCGGCGGAGCTCGACCCCCTGGCCTGCCTGCAGGCGCTGTTGCCGGGGGCGGAGCACTGCTACCGGTTCTGCTTCGCACCCGCCCCCGGCCGGGCCTTCCTCGGGGCGTCGCCCGAGCGGCTCTACCGCCGGGAAGGGCATCGGGTCCTGTGCGATGCCATCGCCGGCACGCGCACGCGCGGCGACGGCGCGTCGCTGGACCGGCAACTGGAACGGGATCTCATGGGCAGCGACAAGGAGCGGCGGGAGCAGGACTTCGTGGTCCGGGGAATCCACGAAAGCCTGGCGCCGCTGTGCGGCTCGCTGAACGCCGGCGTCGCCCCGTCGGTGGTGAAGCTGCGCCAGTGCCAGCACCTCATGAGCACGTTCGAGGGCGCGCTGCGCGACGGCGTCGGCGACGCCGAGCTCCTGAAGGCGCTGCACCCGACCCCTGCCGTGGGCGGCTACCCCACCGGCCCCGCGGTCCGGGAGATCGGCCAACGGGAACCCTTCGACCGCGGCTGGTACGCGGGTCCCGTGGGCTGGGTGGGCCGCGACGGCGCCGAGTTCGCGGTGGCGATCCGCTCGGCGCTGGTGGAGGGCTCGACCCTCTCGGTGTTCGCCGGCGCGGGCATCGTGGCCGGGTCGGTGCCCGGCGAGGAGTGGGACGAGCTGGACTACAAGATCAGCCACTTCACTCAGGCCCTGAACCTTCCGCGATGACTGACCTGCAGGCCGCCAACGTCAACCACCTGTGGGCGACGGTGCTGATCGAGGAACTCGTCCGCAACGGCGTCGACACGTTCTGCGTCGCGCCGGGCTCCCGCAGCACGCCGCTGGTGGTGGCGCTGGCTCGAAACGGCCGCGCCCGGACCGTCGTCCACTACGACGAGCGCGGCGCGGCCTTCCACGCCCTCGGCCACGGGCGCTTCGCCGGCGCCCCCGCCGCGGTCGTCACCACGTCCGGCAGCGCCCTGGCCAACGTGTGGCCGGCGGTGGTGGAGGCGTCGCTCGAGCGGATTCCCCTGCTGGTGCTGAGCGGCGACCGCCCGCCGGAGCTGCAGGACGCCGGCGCCAACCAGACCATGGACCAGGTCAAGTTCTTCGGCGGCTACGCCGAGTGGTCGGCGACCCTCCCGTGTCCTTCCACCGGCATCGATCCGGCGGTGGTGCTGACCACGGTGGACCAGGCGGTGAGCCGCGGCCGGTCCGGCGGCGCCGTGCACATCAACTGCATGTACCGCGAACCTCTGGCCCCCACGGGTCAAGGGGAAGACTTCGAAGCCTATCTGGAACCGGTGCGCGCGTGGCGCGACGCGGACCATCCTTACACCCGTCACACGAGCGCACCGGCCCGCCCGGAACCGGAACTGCTGGCGGATTTGGCCGAGCTGGTTACGCGCCGACCGCGCGGCCTCGTGGTCGCCGGCCGGCTGGCGGGTCCAGCGGAGTGCGCGGCGGTGGCCGACCTCGCCGAGGCGCTGGGCTGGCCGCTCCTTCCCGACGTGACCTCGGGGCTCCGGCTGGACAGCAGGCCCGGGACCGCCGTGCCCTACCAGGATGTCTTGCTGGGCTCCCGGGAGTTTATGCGGCAGCACCCCATCGAGGCCGTGATACACGTCGGCGGCCGGTTCACCTCGAGACGGCTGCCGGACCACCTGGAGGCTGTCCCGCCGAAGGACTACGTTGTCGTGGACCAGCATCCGGACCGCCAGGACCCCATTCACCGGGCGACGAGGCGGTTCCAGCTCCCGGTGGCGGAGTTCTGCGGCGCCTTGAGGAAGGCGGTCGCGAATGTCCGGCCGGCTGGTGAAGCGGTGAATGCTCCCGCGGTCAGGGAACCCGGTGGAGCCCCGGACGCCGGCTGGCTGGCGAGCTGGCAGCGGGCGTCGGCGCACGTCGGCGAGCGCCTCGATGAGCTGCTGTCCCAGGACCGGACCCTGAACGAGCCCAAGGTCGCGCGGCTCGTCTCCCGCCATATCGGCGCGGGCGAAGGGCTGTACCCGGCGTCGAGCATGCCCGTCCGCGACCTGGACACCTTCGGCCGCGCCGGGCCGGAGCCGCCGGTGGTGACCGCCAACCGGGGCGCCAGCGGCGTCGACGGCACCATCGCCACCGCCACCGGATTCGCCCGGGCCCTGGGCCAGTGCGCCACCCTCATGATCGGCGACCAGGCGTTCCTCCACGACCTGAACTCCCTCCGGCTGGCGCGGACCCTCGACACGCCGTTCGTCATCGTCGTCTTGAACAACGACGGCGGCGGCATCTTCTCGTTTCTCCCCATCGCCGGCTTCTCCGACGTCTTCGAGCGCTACTTCGGCGCCCCCCACGGCATGACCTTCGAACACGCCGCCGCGCAGTTCGATCTCGAGTACGCCAGACCGTCCACCACGGACGAATTCGTCGACGCCTACGGCCAGGCCCGGGTCCGGGCCGGCGCCACCGTCATCGAGGTCCGGACCGCGCGCCGGGAAAACGTCGACCTGCACTTGAATCTGCGAGAGGCGGCGATGGAAGGGCTCTGACAGGTTGTTGAAAGACTCCGTGTGGCGCCCTTCGACTGCACTTCGCGAAGCCTGTCCTGATCTCGTCGAAGGGCTCAGGGCGAGCGGAATGTTCATCTGACTTCCTTGACTCATTGACCGTTCGCCCTGAGCCCTTCGACGAGCTCAGGACAGGCTGCGCGAAGCGAAGTCGAAGGGCGCCGACCCATGTCGTGGGAGTTATAAACAACCTGCTTCGGGCGGGCTATTCTGGTCACGTAGACAAGGACACCGGATTGGCGGAATCCTATCGACTCCATTACGAGGCGCGTGGCAGTGATGAAGACACGAGCCCGCCGCTGTTGTTCCTTCACGGCTTCATGGGCTCGGGCCGCGACTGGATGGAGACGGCGGAGGCGTTGCCCGGCCACCGCTGTATCCTCGTGGACCTTCCCGGCCACGGCCGGAGCGCCGGGTGCCCCATCGGGCTCTATCCGATGCCGCGGACGGCACTCGCACTCCTTGCGGTGCTCGATGAGGCGGGCCTGGAGCAGTGCATCCCGGTGGGCTATTCCATGGGCGGGCGGCTGGCCCTTTACCTGGCGTTGGCCCACCCGGAACGTTGCCGCGCCCTGGTCGTGGAATCGGGGTCGCCCGGGCTGGAGTCGGAGCGGGAGCGTGAGGAGCGGCGCGGCTGGGACGAATCCAAGGCATCCGAGCTGGAACGGGACGGGCTGGATACGTTCCTGAACAACTGGTACCGGCAACCGCTCTTCCAATCCATCCGGCGCAACGAGGTCCGTTTCGCGGCGTTGATGGAGCGGCGGCGGCAGAACGACCCCGCGGGCCTAGCCCAATCCCTCCGTCTCGTGGGGACCGGCTCCCAACCCTCTCTATGGCCGCAGCTCCCCGGGATCGGGTTCCCGTGGCTGGCCATGGCCGGGGAACTCGACTCCCGCTACAGAAAGACCACACAGGACATGGTAAGCCTCTCCGAAACGGGTAGGCTCGTGACCATCCCGGACGCGGGCCACAACACGCATTTCGAGAACCCCGAGGCATTCTCCCGCGCGTTGGGGGAGTTCCTGGCGTCCCTACCGGCACGGGCGGGCTTTTGAAGGATCGGTTCTCCCAAGCGGCGTACACTTCGTGCCGGGCCGGTTGTGGGAGCGACCGGGACAGCGGCTTTGAGTCGTATACTCTTGACGTACATCGTCCGTCTTGTCATCTTGACAGGAGATGATCCGCGGCTATCGAGACAGGAAGACGCGGGCGTTCGCCGAAGGACGGCCGGTCAGGGCGTTCCGGAGTTTCGAGAACCAAGCGGCGAGACGGCTGGCCATCCTGAACGCTGCGCCTTCGCTCGATACCCTAAGGTCCTTGCCGGGCAACCGCCTCGAAGCGCTTCGAGGCGACAGGGTGGGCCAGTACTCCATTCGCATCAATCGACAGCGGAGACTGTGTTTCGAGTGGCCGGACGGCCAGGCGGGACCGGACAACGTCGAGATCGTGGACTACCACGTATGACAAGGAGGAGGGCCACATGTTCATGAGAGCTGTCCATCCCGGCGAGGTCCTGAAGGGCGAGTTGGAAGAGTTGGGGATCACCCCGACGGAGTTCGCGCGGCAGATCGACGTGCCCCCCAACCGGGTTAGCCAGATCATCGCCGGCAAGCGTTCGGTCACCGGTGACACCGCGCTACGCTTCGGTCACTGGTTCGGCAGCGAGCCTCAGTTCTGGCTCAACCTTCAGGCCCAGTACGACTTGGTTCAGGCCGACAAGGAAACCGGCGCCACGATCCGCCATCTTCCGACGAGGGCCGGCATTCCGGGAAAGGGAGCCGTTCCGGAAATCGCATGACCAGAGAGCCAAGCGCCGGGAGGCGGATATCCCGCCGCGTGTGCTATATTCCAGGACGCGGGTCACGGGACATTGGCGCCGGGAATACGCTGGGAGCAACATTGAGGTTAGAGCATGGCTGCAATCGAATGGACCGAGGCGGGACAGTACACCGACATCAAGTACGACAAGACCGACGGCATCGCTAAAATCACCATCAACCGTCCGGAGGTGCGCAACGCATTCCGGCCGCTGACGGTGGAGGAGATGATCCAGGCGCTGGACGACGCGCGGAACGATCCGACAATCGGCGTGGTGATCCTCACCGGCGAGGGCAGGGAGGCTTTCTGCTCCGGCGGCGACCAGAAGGTGCGCGGGGATTCCGGGTACAAGGACGGGGCCGGCGTGCACCGGCTGAACGTGCTGGATTTCCAGCGCCAGATGCGCAGTTGCCCCATGCCCGTCATCGCCATGGTGGCGGGTTACGCCGTGGGCGGCGGCCATGTGCTTCACGTCATGTGCGACCTCACCATCGCCGCCGACAATGCCATCTTCGGACAGACCGGCCCCCGGGTGGGCTCTTTCGACGGCGGCTACGGCGCCACCTATCTCTCCCGCATCGTGGGACAGAAGAAGGCCCGGGAGATCTGGTACCTGTGCCGGCAGTACAATGCCCAGCAAGCCCTGGACATGGGGCTGGTGAACGCGGTGGTGCCGTACGAGCAGTTGGAGGAGGAGACGGTCCAGTGGTGCCGCGAGATCCTCGCCAACTCGCCCATCGCCATCCGCTGCCTCAAGGCCGCGTTCAACGCGGACTGCGACGGTCAGGCCGGGCTGCAGGAGCTGGCGGGCAACGCCACCATGCTCTTCTACATGACCGAAGAGGGCCAGGAAGGACGCAACGCCTTCGTCGAGAAGCGCAAGCCGGACTTCTCGAAGTTCCCCAGGCGCCCCTGAATCCAGGAAGGAAAGGCAAGGGGAACCGGTGAGCCAGGACCCCCTCTCCCAACCGCCGGGCGCCGTCGCCGTCTGGTTCCTGGCGGCCAGACCCAAGACCCTCTGGGCATCCATCGCCCCGGTGGTGGTGGGCACCGCCATGGCCTTCGGCGACGGCGGGTTTCACGGCCCCGCGGCGCTGACCGCGCTGGCGTGCTCCGTGCTGATCCAGGTCGCCACCAACTTCGCCAACGATCTCTTCGACTTCGAGAAGGGCGCGGATACCGAGGCCCGACAGGGCCCGTTGCGGGTCACGCAGGCCGGCCTGGTGACCCCCGGAATGATGAAGCGCGGCATCCTCGTGGTGCTGCTGCTCACGCTGCTGGGGGGCCTCTACCTGATCTGGCGTGGCGGCTGGCCGGCGGTCCTGATCGGCGTTTTCTCGGTGGCGTGCGGCATGCTCTACACCGGCGGCCCCCGCCCCCTGGGCTACATGGGGCTGGGCGACCTTTTCGTGCTGATCTTCTTCGGCCCGGTGGCGGTGGCCGGGACCTACTACGTGCAGGCGCTGACCGTGAACGCCACGGTGATCGTCGCCGGGCTGGCGCCGGGGCTCCTGTCCGTCGCCATCCTCGCGGTCAACAACCTCCGCGATGCGGACGAAGACCGCCGCACCGGCAAGCGGACGCTGGCGGTGCGATTCGGGCCCGGCTTTGCCCGCGCCGAATACATCATCGCCGTGGTGGCGGCCTGCCTGCTGCCGCTGCTGCTCTACCTCACCTCGGGCCAACGCCCCTACTCGGTCGCCACCGTCGCCGTGGTGGTTGTGGCCCTCCCGGCCTTCCGCCGTCTCTTCGTCCTCGACGGCCCACTCCTGAATCCGGTCCTCGCCTACACTGCCAAGCTGCTGTTGCTGTACAGCGCCGTGTTCTCCGTCGGCTGGGTTTTGTGAGAACCCTGTGTGCCGCCAGTTTTCCTTCAAGTCATTCCCGGGGACCAGGCTGTGTTTCCAGAGACACTGATCAATTGGCGCTGAGTGGAGATGGCGCCCTTCGACTTCGCTACGCTACGCTCAGGGCGAACGGTTGAGGGAGGCTGAGCTCGGCTTGTTTTCTGGAGTGGCTGGACTCTCGGTATCGTCATTCCCGCGAAAGGAGGGGCGCAATGACGCAAAGGGGGAGTTCAAAATCCGCGGGCGGTAGTGATATCAAGGAGGACAAGGCAAATCGGTGCGCGAATTACCAGCATACCAAGCCACAGACTCGGCCAATGCGGACCCGGTGACCATCGCAAGCTGCCGGATCTTCCGCTACTGCCTGCCGCTGGCGGCTGCGCTACCGCTGGCTGGCCGGGTGATACACGAACGCGCCGGGATCCTGGTGCGCATCGATTCGGACTCGGGGGCGTCGGGTTGGGGTGACGTGGCACCGTTGCCGGGGTTCAGCCGCGAGAGCATCGAGGATGCCGAGGCGGAGTTGGCGGCTTGGGCAGGCCGCCTGCGAGGGGCAACGTTCGACCCGAGCGGCGAGGGCCTGGAACGGTGGCCGGGGTACGGATCGGCGGTAGCGGCGTCTCCTTCGGTGCGGTTCGGACTGGAGACGGCGCTCGCGAGCCTGTCGCGGCGGCTGGAGGACGGGGCGGCGGCGGAGCTGGCGTGTTTCGAGGGTGCCGTTCCCGTGAACGGGTTGCTGACCGGTTCCCGCGAGCAGGTGCTCGCGGATGCCCGGCGGCTCCGGGACGGGGGTTGCCGCGCGGTCAAGCTCAAGGTGGGAAGCCGGCCGGTGGCGGAAGACGTGGATCTCACGGGCGCGGTCCGCTCCGTGATCGGAGACGGCATGGAGCTCAGGCTCGATGCCAACCGGAGCTGGAGCCTGGAGCAGGCGGTGGCGTTTGGCCGGGAAGTGGACGCCGCCGGCATCGAGTATCTGGAGGAACCCTTGCGCAACCCCGGTCATCTGCGGGAGCTGTTCGATGCCACCGGCATACCGGTGGCCCTGGACGAGAGCCTGCTGGAGCTTCGGCCGGACGGGCTGGAAGGACGCCCCGAGGTGGGCGCGGTGGTCCTGAAGCCGACGCTTCTGGGCGGAATCGCGAGAGCCCGCGAATGGGCGATCAAGGCGTCGGCGCTGGATGTCCGCCCGGTTGTGAGCGCTTGCTTCGAGAGCGGCGTCGGGCTGCTGGCGTTGGCGGGGTTTGCCTGGGCTTTGACCGGGGACGCCGTGCCCGCGGGCCTCGACACCTATCGCTGGCTCGGCGCCGACGTGGTCCGGCCGCGTATTCCCTTCGAACCGGGAGCGATCCGATGGAGTGATGCACTGGCGCGGGACCACTGCATCGACGGATCGATGCTGAGCGAGATACGGCATGGCTGAGATCCGCTGTCCCCTTGAAGAAGCGGCCGGACGCTACGGCCAGCGGCCGGCGGTCATCAGCGGTTCCCGGATCCTCTCGTACGCGGAGTTCCATGACCGCGTGACGCGGACGACGGCGGCGCTGCGGCGGGCCGGCTGCGATCCCGGCGAGCGCGTCGCCATACTGGCACCCAACAGCCCGGACTACCTCGTCTGGTTGCTGGCGGTTCTCCGCCTGGGCGCCGTCTGCTGTCCCATGAACACCCGGCTTCCGAACCGCACGGTGGCGGATCTCCTGCGGCGCATCGATTGCCGGAAGCTGGTGGCCCGGTTCCCGGATCAGGAAGGCCTCGACGACATCACGAGCGGCATGAAGATATTCCGGGGCGGTGACCTGTCCGCGGCCGGAGCGCCCTTGGAGGAGGATGTCCAGGGTTCCACCATGCCCCTCGACCGCCCCGCCACCATCGTCTTTACCTCCGGCAGCACCGGCACCCCCAAGGCGGTGCTCCATTCCTATGGCAACTACTACTACAACGCCCTCGGCTGTAACCGGAACCTGCCGCTGAGCGCCGGAGACCGCTGGCTGCTGGACCTGCCGCTCTATCACGTGGGCGGGCTCGGCATCCTTTTCCGGTGTCTGCTGGCGGGGGCGACCGTGGTGATGCCGGACGGGGGTGAGACCCTTGATGCAGTCCTGGAGCGATACGAGATTACCCATCTGTCGGTGGTGGTGACGCAACTGCACCGGTTGTTGCAGCAGCCCGAGTCCGTGCGTTACCCTTTCCTCCGCTACGTGGTCCTGGGCGGGAGCCCGGTTCCGCTGAAGCTCCTGAGCCGGGCGAGCGAGCGTGGCTTGCCGGTGTTCGCCAGTTACGGGTGCACGGAGATGACCTCGCAGGTCACCACCACGGGGGTTGATTCCACCACGGCCCAGCGGCTTACCTCGGGAAAGCTGCTGCCGTACCGCCGGCTCCGGATCGGGGAAGAAGGGGAGATCCAGTTGGCCGGCGAGACCCTGTTCATGGGCTACGTCGAGGGTGAGGGCCTGCGGCGCCCCTTGACGGAGGACGGCTGGTTCGCCACCGGCGACCTCGGGCGCCTGGATGAAGAGGGTTACCTGACGGTCATCGGGCGCCGCGACAACCGGTTCTTCTCCGGTGGCGAGACGATTCACCCGGAAGAGATCGAGCGCGCCCTGACCGATCATGACGGGGTCGAGCAGGCGGTGGTGGTGCCCATCCCCGACGAGGAGTTCGGCCAGCGGTGCGTGGCGTTCGTGCAGCCGCGCGAGGAGCATCCCGACGGCGACGCGCTGGCGGAGTGGCTGAGGCAGACCTTGCCGCGCTACAAGGTGCCGGACGCGTTCTACCAGTGGCCGGAGACCGATCCGAACGCGTTCAAGATCGACCGGGGGCGTTTCCGCCGGCTGGCCGTGGACGGGCCGACGGCGCCCTTGGGCCAACGCGCTGAACAAAGACCGGGAGGAGGCGCATGAAAGCTGCGAAGCAGGTGAAAGCGAAGGCGGCGGCGCGCCCGCCCGGCAATCGGGAGCTGGTGTCGCTGCTCCGGCGCATGTGGGTGATCCGCGCCTTCGAGGAGAAGGTGTCGGCGCTCTACGCGGCTCGGGAGATCGTCGGCCTGCTCCATCTCGGAATCGGGCAGGAGGCGGTGGCGGTGGGCGTGTGCGGCCTGCTCGACACCGACGACGTGGTCTACGGCGGGCACCGCTCCCATGGCCACGCCATCGCCAAGGGGGCGGACGTGAACCGGCTCATGGCCGAGTTGGCGGGCCGTTCCACCGGCTATTGTCGCGGCAAGGGCGGGTCCATGCACGTGGTGGCCGTCGAGGCGGGCTTCGTCACCGCCAGCGGCGTGGTGGGCGGCACGGTGCCGCTGGCCCTGGGCGCGGCCTTCGCCGCCCGGGAGAGGGGCGCGGGACAGGTGGCGGTGGTGTTCTTCGGCGACGGCGCCGGCCAGACCGGTCCGTTCCACGAGTCCTTGAACATCGCCAGCCTGTGGGGGCTTCCGGTGATCTTCGTGTGCGAGAACAACGGCTACGCCGAGTTCACGCCGCTTTCCGCCCACACCAAGGTGGAGCGGCTCGCCCGGCATGCCCAGACCTACGGCATCCCCAGCGCCACCGTGGACGGCAACGACATCCTGGCGGTGCGCGAGGCCATGGACCGGGCCGTCCGGAACGCCCGCGCCGGCAAGGGCCCCACCTTCGTCGAGTGCCTGACCTATCGCCTTCGCGGACACTACGAAGGCGACCCCGGCAAGTACCGGGAACTTTCCCAGTTGGCCGACTGGAAGAAGAAGGACCCCATCGCGCGCTTCACGCGGGTCCTCAAGCGGCGGCGGGCGGCGTCGGCCAAGGACTTCGAGAAGGCCGAGAGCGACGCCCGCGCCCGGGTGGAAGAGGCCGCCGAGTTCGCCCTTTCGTCTCCCTGGCCCGAGCCCGATGAGACCGGGACGCAGGTAACCGCGTGAGGTGGATATGGCGGAGCTGAGCTATCTGGAAGCCATCCGCTCGGGCCTGCTGGCCGAGATGAGACAAGACGCTTCCGTCTATGTCTTCGGCGAGGACGTGGCGCTGGGCGGCCCCTTCGGAGTCACTCAGGGGATCGCCGAGGAGTTGGGCGCGCACCGGGTGGTGAACACGCCCATCAGCGAAGGCACGGTCATGGGCGTGGCCATCGGCGCGGCCCTGTCGGGCCTGCGCCCGGTGGTGGAGATCATGTTCGTGGACTTCATCACGCTGGCCATGGACCAGCTCGTCAACCATGCCGCCAAGCTCCACTACATGTCCGGCGGCCAGTTGAAAGTGCCGCTGACGGTGCGGGTCCAGTGCGGCGTCCAGGGCAACATGGGCGCGCACCACTCCCAGAGCCTCGAATCCTGGTTCCTGCATGTCCCCGGCCTGAAGGTGGTTATGCCGGCGAATCCGGCCGACGCCGAGAGCCTCATGAGGGACGCCATCCGTGACGACAACCCGGTGCTGTTCGTGGAGCACCGGGGGCTCTACTTCTCCAAGGCGGAGGTGCCCGAGGGCGGGACCGGCCTGCCTATGGGCCGGGCGGCGGTGCTCCGGGAGGGCGCCGACGTGACGGTCGCGGCCCTGTCCAGGATGGTCGTGCCGGCCCTGGAGGCGGCCGACGCGCTGGAAGGCGAGGGGACCTCGGCGGAGGTGATCGACCTCCGCGGTCTCGTGCCGCTGGACGTCGAGACCCTGGTGGAGTCGGTCAAGAAGACCTCACGGCTGATCGTCGTGCACGAGGCGGTGGAACAGGGCGGGGTAGGCGCCGAGGTCGCCGCCCGGGTCCAGGAAGAGGCGCTCTACTACCTCGACAGCCCGATCCTCCGGGTCGCCGCCCCCAACGCCCCGGTGCCCTGCGCGCCGCCCCTGGAGAGCGCCTTCGTCCCCGACAAGCAACGGATCGTGGAGGCGGCGCGCCGGGCGCTGGCGGGCCAACCCACCTGAGCTTTGACAAACTTCTCCTTTTGATAAGGAGAAATGAGCTCCAATTTCTCCTTTTGAGGAGGAGAATTATCTGTTATATTCTCCTTTTCAGAAGGAGAGTATGCGCTTGGAAGCGCTTCCCACAATCTTCCGGCAAGTGCTGGCCGAGCAGCTTGCCGGGTCATTGCAAACGCCGCCTCCCGCTCACACCACGCGACGCGTGTACGGGCTTACCCGGTTTCCCGGCAAGGCGACGGCAGTGGTCGGTATGCGCCGGGCGGGCAAGACCACCTTCCTGCACCAGTTGCGGCAGGAGTTCACGACAACGGGGGCGGGTCCGGCCCGCACTCCTTACCTTTCGTTCGAGGACGAACGGCTCACGGGCCTGGAGGCCCGTCACCTGGATTTTCTCCTCGACGAGTACCGGCGGCTTTCGCCGGCCGAACCGGCTGCTGCCCTCGTGATGTGGTGCTTCGACGAGATTCAGTTGGTGCCCGGCTGGGAGCGCTTCGTTCGCCGGTTGCTGGATACGGAGTCCGTGCAGGTCCTCGTCACGGGCTCTTCGGCGGCAATGCTGTCTCGCGAAATCGCCACGGCGTTGCGCGGCCGCGCGTGGCAGGTCCTCATGCACCCGTTCGGGTTCGACGAGGCGTTGCGCCATCAGGGCCTGGAGCTTCCGGAACGGACAGGGTTCCTGCCTCGCGACGAGCGCGCGCGCCTGGAACGGGAATTCGCGGCGTGGTTGGTTGCCGGGGGATTTCCGGAAGCCCAGGGCCTCGACGTCGCGTCGCGGCACCAGTTGCTGCGCGACTACGTGGATGTCTCGATCCTTCGCGATGTCGTGGACCGCCACGGAGTCGGCAATGTCACCGGACTCCGGTGGCTCGTGCGCCAGTTGCTCGGCAACGCGGGCGGCTCGTTCAGCGTCGAGAAGTACCACGCCGCCCTCCGGTCCCAGGGCATTGCCATCGCCAGAGACACGGTCCACCAGTTTCTCGGCCACCTCGAAGACTGTTTCCTCGTCCGTGTCGTGTGGATGGAGTCGAATTCCGAACGCCAGCGCATGGTGAATCCACGCAAGGCGTATCCGGTGGATCCGGGCCTGATCCCCGTGTTCGACCGCACGGGCCGCGCCAACCTGGGGCACGCGCTCGAAACCGCGGTGCTCATCGAGCTGGAGCGGCGACGGCTCGACGTGACCTATGTTCGTACCCGGCAGGGCTACGAGGTGGATTTCCTGGTGCGCTCCGCGGACGGACGGCGCGAACTGATCCAAATCTGCGCCGACGCCTCCGACCCGGGCACCGCCGAACGCGAGATCCGGGCGCTGATCGCCGCTGGCGAGCAATATCCCGACGCGGAGATGCGCTTGTTGACCCTGAACCGCGCGGGCCTTCCCGACACCTTGCCGGACGGCGTCGTGGCGCAGCCGGCATGGATCTGGATGCTCGAATACGGCGATCCCGATTGACGGACGCCGCTGACAGATTGTTGAAAACTCCGTGTGGCGCCCTTCGACTTCGCTTCGCTACGCTCAGGGCGAACGGTTAAGTCAAGGAATTCTGACGAAGATTCCGTTCGCCCTGAGCCCTTCGACGAGCTCAGGACAGGCTTCGCGAAGCGAAGTCGAAGGGCGCCGACCCCTGTCGCAGGGAGCTTTCCAACACGTCCTAACGGTGGAGCCACTCCGGCTTGCGTTTCTCCACGAAGGCTTGGACGCCTTCCTCCACGTCCTCGGTTTCCAGCAATTCCTTGAGGTAGATTTCCTCGGAGCGGGCGAGGGCGGCGGACAGCTCCTTGAGGCCGATCTCCCGGAGCCCCCTCAGGGTGATGCGCAGGACCGCGCGGCTCTTGTCCAGCAGGTCGTTGCGGAGCGATTCCAAGGCTCCGTCGAGTCGATCCCGAGGCACCACGCGGTTGACGAGGCCGATGGACATGGCTTCCTGGGCCGAAAGGCGGCGCCCCGTGAGGATCATTTCGGCGGCCCGGTGGTAGCCGATCTGGGAGGAGAACCGCGCCAGCGCCACCGGCGGGAAACAGCCCACGGTGATCTCGGGCGTGGCAAACACGCTTTCCTCGGAGGCGAGCACCAGGTCGCACGATGATGCCAGCTCGCAGCCGCCGCCCAGGCAAACGCCGTCCACCACGGCGACGGTGGGCTGGCGCAGACTCATGAGCTTCCGGATGACGCCGTGCACCAGGTCGAGCATCTCCGGCACCTGGGCGCGGGTGTGGTCTTTCACGTCCACGCCGGCCGAGAAGGCCCGTTCGCCCGCGCCCCTGATCTCCACGAGCTCCACGCCGTCATCCCGGTCCAGGTCGTCGAGGACCTGCCGCAGCTCCCGCAACAGCGCCAGGTTGAGCACGTTCAGGGGCGGCCGGTCGATGACCAGGGTTGCCGCCCCGCCGGTCTTCTCCAGATGAATTTTTGCCATCGTCTCCCCCAGATAGCGTCCTTCGAGATAGCGCCCTTCGACTTCGCTTCGCTACGCTCAGGACGAACGGTTAAGTCAAGGAATTCTGATGAAGATTCCGTTCGTCCTGAGCGTAGCGAAGCGAAGTCGAAGGGCGCCATTTCGAAGACGCCAAAATCCGACAGGCTCCTAAAACTGAAACACCAATGACTTGATCGTAACCGGTACGGTGCCTGACGGTTCCAGGACCCGGCCCAGGTCGATGAAGTCGAAGTCGCGCAGGGTGACGCCGTCGAGGGTCAGGACGTCGCCCCGGAGCCCGAAGTCCTGCTTCAGGATGGTGCCCACGAGGCCGGCCATGTCGTGGTCGAATACCAGGTAGATGGGGCGTTCCTTCTCCACGGTCCGCGCCAGCCCCTCCAGCAACCCTCGGCAGAAAGCCGCGATGCGGAAGGCCGCGGGAGGTCCCTGCCATACGAACACCAGGGCCACCTCGGCTTCACCCTCCACGAGATCGAAGGCCCGGAAGTGGCTTTGGATTGTCTCGGCCATGACCGCGGGGTCGATGTCGCCCTCCAGATCCACCGGGGGACGCAGCACCTGGAGGTTCTTGCGCGGCAGCAATTCGTCGTTGGACCGGTAGATGGTGTTGCCGGATACCTGGACGGTATGCTGCGCGGCGCCCATGACCGTGGCCCGGATGCACTCGCGGGCGCTCACCATGCCGGCGGGCAGCGCGCCGTCGTCGATGCGCCGCCGCAACGCCCTGCCCAACGGCGCGCCGAGATCGCCGTACGATTCGTTCTCGTTGCCGTACACGTACTCGCTGACGCCGCCGGAGAAGACCACCGCGTCGCAGCCGCCGTCGGCGTTCAGGGGCGGGCTCAGCCACAGCCGCTCCAGCTCGGGACCGGCGTTGCCGCCCTGGGCGAGGCTCAGGACCACGTCCGCCATGTGGGCGGCCAATCGCTCGATGTCGGCCGGCCCGGCCCGGTCACCCACGTTCCAGTCCAGCCCCACCTGGCTCGCCAGGGCCTTGCCGCCGGGCTCCAGCACCGTGATGGTCCCGTCCCCGTCGGTGGCCAGCAGCCGCCCGCCCACGTGGAAGGCGGCGGTGCCGAGGACCCGTCCGCTCTCGGCCAGGGCCAGCTTGGTGGTGCCGCCGCCGATGTCGATGTTGAGGACGCGGCACTTCTGCTCCGCGGAGAACGCCACGGCGCCCGAGCCGTGGGCCGCCAGCAGGGCCTCGAAGTTGTGGCCCGCGGTGGCGCAGACGAAGTCCCCGCGCTGGTCGGCGAAGAGATCGGCGATGGC
>Ga0209754_1001720_pt1 | contig 20264 bp, 13 predicted proteins | sample MesohylBB_FD_187295 | JGI IMG/M metagenome (GOLD analysis project Ga0209754, IMG submission 187295) | Host-associated microbial community of the marine sponge Aplysina aerophoba from Gulf of Piran - sponge mesohyl, lysed by bead beating... | ecosystem: Host-associated > Porifera > Sponge >... | reverse complement strand
AGCTTGCGGGCGAACGACTCGAGGCTGTCGAGGTCGTGGCCGGACTGGAGCGAGTCGATGAACGGGCCCGCCACCGACATGGCGAGCGTGTTCGGCAGGGTCTCGACATCATCACGGGCGAGCGGGTTCATCCAGACGATCCGGTGGCAGAGCCGGCTGAGACGCTCCATCGCGTCCGCCAGCACAGCAGGGTCTCCGCGGTCGAGCCCATCGGAGCAGACCACAACGGTGGCGCCCCGGCTGAGGCCCTTGCGACCCCAGCGGCGGACGAAGGTGTCAAGCGATGCGCCGATCTGCGTGCCGCCGTCCCAATCGAGCACACGAGCTGCGGCAAGTTTCATGGCATCGTCGGGGTTGCGGCGGTCCAACGCAGGCGTGATGCGCGTCAGCCGGGTGCCGAAGCAGAAGACCTCGATTTTGCGGGCTGCTCGACGCATCGAATAGGCGAACTGCAGCAGGTTGCGCGAGTAGTCGGCCATCGACCCTGAGACGTCACAGATGAGCACGAGGGGCCGGGGTCGCTGTGTTCGTGACAATCGGCGCAGCTCAGGTGCTGCGTGGCTGAGGCGCATGGCCTCGCGGGCCATCCGCCGAATGTCGAGCCGCGCACCTGAGGGATCCGGTTGCCGCCGTCGTGTTCGGCGTCGCGGCGGTTCGAGTCCGATGCGCGCCATGATCCGCCGCAGCGCAGCCAACTCTTCGGGAGTGCACTCGGCGAATCGCTTGTCGCGCTGGATCTCGACACCTGAGGCCTGCAGGCCGAGCACCATCGGCCGGTCGTCTCCGGTCTGTTCGCCCGGCTCGCTGTCGGGCACGTTCAGGGTGCCGCTCAATCCCTGGGCAACCGGTTCGGTCGCATCGGGCTCGCGGCCTGCCGGGGCCGGATGGCCCAGGAAGTACTGGCGGAACACCTCATCGAACACCGCCAGGTGGTCGCGGCGATGCACGAGCGTGGCACGGCCGCACCAGTAGACGTCGGCGATGTCGCTGGGTGTGAGCTCGGCGACGGCTGTGCAGAACGTGACCACGTCGTCGGAGCCGACCGGCAGGCCCTCGTGCCGCAGGGCGTGGCCGAAGCCGACAAGGCGCGCCACGATCTCGGCTGGACCCGAGCCCGCGTCGTCTGCGGACGCAGGCGGCCCCTCAGGCACCGACGGCGACACCGGCTGCGGCACCGAACTCATGCATCGGCGACAACCCTGTCGAGTTCGGCGCCGACCAGTTCGAGGTCGTCTCGGTCCTTGATGACCGTACCGAGCGTGTCGGCTGCCGAGGCCGCGTCGAGCTCGGTGGTGCCCAGCACGCCCAGCGCATCCACCCAGTCGAGCGTTTCTGCGACGCCGGGGGGTTTGACCAGATCCATGTCCCGCAGACGCTGCACCGCCGCGACGACCTTGTGCACAAGGGTCTCGACGGCGGCGGGCACCCGTAGCCGCACGATCTCGATTTCTTCTTCGACGCTGGGGAAGCCGATCCAGTGGTAGAGGCACCGCCGCTTCAACGCGTCGTGCAGTTCGCGTGTGCGATTCGATGTCAACACCACGGTCGGCCGGTCGCTGGCTGCCACGGTGCCGACTTCGGGAATCGTGATCTGGAAGTCCGACAGCAGCTCCAGCAGAAATGCCTCGAATTCATCGTCGGCACGGTCGATTTCGTCGATCAACAGCACGGCGTCGCTTCCGGCTCGGATCGCGGAGAGGAGCGGGCGCTCGATCAGGAATTCGGGGCTGTAGAGGCCGCTGACCGCCGAGGCATCGGAAAGTTCGCTCTCCGACAGCGCCCGGACGTGCAGCATCTGCCGTGCGTAGTCCCACTCGTACAGCGCCTGATGGGTGTCGATGCCCTCGTAGCACTGGAGCCGGATGAGCTGGCGTCCCCCGATCTGGGCAAGGCACTTGGCCATCTCGGTCTTGCCGACACCGACCTCGCCCTCGAGCAGGATGGGTCGACCCAAGCGCAGCCCGATGAGCGTCGCCGTGGCCAGGCCGCGGCTCGCCAGATATCCAGACGAAAGAAACTGTGCTTGAAGGTCGGCAACGCTTGCCGGCGTTTCGTTGCGGGGCTGTTCGCTCACCGGGTGGAAGCCGGGAGATCGCCGGCCTCAGTCTCCCGAATTCGGACCGAGGACGAGGTCGCGCACCGAGGTGCCGTCGGGGGATGACTTGCCCTCGCGCTCGAGCAGCTTCCGCCAGGACGTGGCGATGTCGTCTTCGTCATCGGCGAAGCCATCGAAGGTGAAATGGCGCGCGTTTCGGCAGACCTTGGCATTGCTTCGCTCAGCGTCGAATCCAACGTCGTCGCCGCCTTGCCAGACATCCGTCAGAACGGACCGCCGGTCGGCGGCCGCCTCGGCTCCCGCAGGCATCGGATCGGTCGGTGTCACCGCCCCGATAGTAGCCGCAGGCGCGAAATCCCCGTCAGCGCTTCAGTCCAAGGCCGTCGCTGGACGGCTGTGCTGCACGCTGAGCAGAGCGTGCCAGTGTGAGCTCGACCGGGTCGAGTTCACACGACGATGGTGAGCGGGAAGCCGGCTTCGTCGAGCGGGATGTGACCATCGACGGCACCGAGGTGCTCTGCGTCGTCCGCGGCGATCCGGCGGGCGGTCCAAGCTGCTGCTGCGGCGTCGAGCAGGTCATCGAGCGCGGGATGCGGCGGGCCAGCCAATGGGCTCAGGACCGCCGACTCAGTGATGCCGGTGAAGCAGGAGCCGAGCAGCGCCAAACGCTCGGCAATGCCGGCTTGGATTCGCTTCGGATGCGTCATCGGCCGGGATGGGGTCGGTTCCCCGTCGGAGGAAGTCGGTTCGCCGATCCGATCGGGCCCCACATTCGCGTGAAGCACCGCAGCCATCACGGCGAAGCTCAACTCCGGGTGCACCTCTGCGGCCCGTGGCGCTGCGCTGGCTTCGAATTCGGTAGGAGCAAGGACGGAGCGGACCTCGCGAATCTTCGGCAGCAAGTTGAACGCCTGCTTCGACACGCCTTTGCCGAGATGGTCGCGAGAGGCTTGGTTGGCGGCTTCGAAGCCGCTCGCAGACAAAGCAGCCTGCGGCGGGGACCAGAACAGCGATGATCGGCGCGGTCCCAGCATCTCGCGCGCTTGCTCATCGGCAAGGCGCTGTGAAGAACTGGGCAACCCGATCGGCATGTCAATGCCCACGGCCGCAAGCGACTGCCGACGAGCTTCTGCCCACAGCTCGGCGAACGACACCCACACGGAGAACTCAACCGGAGAGCCGTTCCGCGCACCGGTGATCGCCATGACCCACCCGCCGGCCGCGCCATCTACACCTCCGACACGACCTGTTGTGCCTTGGGCACCGCAATCGGTCATGTCGTTCAGATGCCTCCCATCGACTCAAGGACCGTCTCGCAACCAAGGCAGGTGGGCACGCATGGGGCACCGTAATCTCGGGCATCCCGGCCACGGTCCAGAAAGGGCTCGCATGACCGATCGCCAGATTCACATCCGGAGTTGCTCATTGTGCGAAGCGATGTGCGGGCTCGAAGTGCACCACGCCGACGGCGAGGTGAAGCTGATCAGGCCGAACCACAACGACGTCTGGTCCAAGGGCTACATCTGCCCCAAGGGCACCGTGCTCGGGCGTATGTACGCAGACCCCGATCGCGTTCGGGTTCCGCTGATCCGTGATGCGTCGGGCAGCCTTGTCGAAGCGAGCTGGGAGGCTGCCTTCGAACGGTGCGCCGAGCTGCTTGGCGGCGTGCGGGACCGCTACGGCGTCGAAGCGATCACCGCCTACCTCGGCAATGCCACCGGCTTCAACTACTCGATCAGCCGGTATGCCGGCATGTTCTTGCAGCTTGCTGGGATACCGACGGTCTATTCGTCTGGCACCGTCGACACGTGGTCCAAGAACGTCGCCTGCCAGTTGATGTACGGGCATTCATGGCGCATCCCAGTACCCGATATCGATCGCACCAAATTCATGGTGGTGCAGGGCGCCAACCCGTCCGCCAGCCAGGGCAGCTTCATGGGCTGTCCCGACGTTCCGGGCGCTCTGGACCGGGTGCGCGAACGAGGCAAGGTGGTGGTGATCGACCCTCGCCGTACCGAGACGTGCGCTCACGCCGATCAGTGGCTGCCGGTGCGGCCCGGCACCGATGCGCTGCTGCAGCTCGCCGTGGTGAACGTGCTCTTCGACGAAGGGCTCGTGCGATTCGGCCATCTGGCGGATCGGCTCAAGGGCGCGGACGAGGTCCGTGCCATTGCTGCGGGGTACCCGCCCGAGCGGGTCGCAGAGACGTGCGGGGCCGACGCAGAGGCGATCCGCACCCTGGCCCGCGAGTTCGCTGCGGCTGAGCGGGCGGCGTGGTACGCACGCATCGGCACCTGCAACCAGGAATTCGGCACGCTGGCGTCGTGGCTGCCCGACGTGATCTGCGCGCTCACCGGCAACCTGGATGCGGTCGGCGGAATGATGTGGGCGAAGCCTGTGGCGTGGTCGATGCTGCAGCAGGACTGGGGCTTCGAGGGCGGTTTTGACCGTTGGCGGAGCAGAGTGCGCGACATTCCCGAGGTGCTCGGGCAGTTTCCCATGGGATGTCTCGCCGAGGAGATCGACACACCCGGCCCCGGACAGCTCAAGGGGCTGGTGGTGGTGGGTGGAAACCCGGTGCTGTCTGCCCCGAATTCCGAACGCCTCGACAATGCCCTGCCCCAGCTGGAAGCCATGATTTCGGTGGACAATGCGCTGAACGAGACATCTCGCCATGCCCATGTGGTACTGCCGGGGCTGGCAGCGCTGGAGCAGCACTTCTACTCCGAGATGCTGTGGGGCTGGGCCAAGCGCTCGGCCGCAAAGTACGCGCCGCCGCTGTTCCCGCCCGCCGACGATCGGCCCGACGAATGGGAGATTCTGACCCGGCTCGGAGCGATGTGCGCCGGAATGGGAGACGTGAACGCGGCCGAGTTCGACGATCTGTACTTCTCGGCCCTCGCTGAGCTTGCCGGTGTGGATCCTGCGATGGCGCTGGAGACATCGCCCGAACCCGGCCCCGAGCGATTGAATGATCTCGCCATCCGCACCGGTCCGTGGGGAGACCGTTACGGCGACAATCCCGATGGGCTGAACCTCGACAAGCTCGCCGATCTGCCCAATGGGCTGGACATGGGTCCGATGGTCCCGCAAGTCGATGACATCGTGACTCATCCCGACGGAAAGATCGACTTGGCCCCCGAGCGCATCACCGCCGACATCGAGCGCTTGGCGAGGAGCATCGACCGACCAGCCGGTTCCCTGGTGCTCACAAGTCGTCGCCACGTTCGCTCCAACAACTCCTGGATGCACAACGTGGAGGTGCTGGTGCGGGGCAAGGATCGCTGCACGCTGTTGATGCATCCCCAAGATGCCGCCAGCGCCGGCATCTGCGATGGCGAGTTGGCACGAGTTGCTTCGACCAACGGCGCCGTAGAGGTTCCGGTGGAAGTCAGCGACGAGATGTACCCAGGCGTGTTGTCGCTGCCCCACGGCTGGGGTCACGACAAGCCGGGAACCCGGCAGTCAGTGGCCAGCCGGTACGCAGGTGTCAACTACAACGTGCTGGTCCCGCCCGATTTCGTGGACGTCCCGTCTGGCAACGCCGCTGTCAATGGCGTCCCGGTGACGGTCGCCCCGGCATCGGGCGTGCCGGCCTGATCCAGCAGCAACGACAGGCACTCTGCGGCGCTCGCTCGTAGGATGCCGCGCTGATGCGCAGGGGGGCGGCCGCCGCTGAAGCGCCGCGCCTCGAGTCCGAGTTCAGCGGCGGTGGAGCGTTCGCAGCACGCGGGTTCGCGCCGCTGTGGTTCAGCGGCCTGTGCTGGCACTGGGGACGCTGGGCGATCGCATTCCTCGCGAGCTACCACGTCAACCAGATCACGGACTCGCCTCGGATGGTGCAGCTCACCGGCGCGGTCATGTGGGCGCCGCTGCTGCTCGGCGGCGCCATCGGCGGTGTCATCTCGGATCGCTTCGACCGCCGCCGCACGGTGCGGCTCCAGACGGCCATGCTCGTGCCGTTTGTCGCCATCATCGGCTTCGCCGAGAGGTCCGACCAACTGGGCATCTTGCTGCTGTTCCCGTTCCTGCTCTTCGCTGGCATCGGCTGGGTCGTCGACATGACCAGTCGTCGCGCACTGCTGCTGGACATCGTTGGCCCATACCGGCTGCACAAGGCGATGGCGTGGGAGACGATGGCGCTGGCGTCCGGCGTCGCTGCGGGGCAGTTGCTGGGTGGTGCCGTTGCTGACCGCGCCGGCGTCGGGACGGCTTTCCTTGGTGTCGCCGGCATGCTCGGCGTCGGCCTGTTCCTGCTGATGTGGGTGCCCCGGGTGCCGCCAGCTCGCCCCGTCGCCGAATCGATTGACCGATGGTCCGACGCCCTGCGGGACCGGATCTTCGAGGTTGTGCCCGTCGGCCGAGCCGGCGAGGCGCAACAGCACGGCCGAGCCGGCGAGGCGCTTCCATCCGGCAGGACGTCCGGCCGCCCTGCCGCCGCCCGCACCTCGACGATCACGGAACTTCGTGAGGGGTTGCGGCTGGCCCGCACCAACCGCAGCCTGCTCAGCATCCTGGGCGTCACCGTGATGGCGAACTTCTTCATGTTCGCCTACTTCCCGGCTGTCCAGCTCATCGGCGACCAGGTCGATGCCACGGCATCTCAGATCGGGATCATCGGTTCGATGACCGGCTTCGGGATGATCACCGGATCGCTCGTCACTGCCCGGTGGGGTGCCGGCCGCTGGGGGATTGCGTACACGCTCGGCGTCTTCGTGGCCATGGCGACGCTCATCGTGTGGGCGATGTCGCCGAATGTTCTCGTTGCCGTGATCACGCTGTACGTCGCCAGCTGCGGCAGCGGGCTCTTTGCCGCGACGCAGTCGACCTTGGTGCTCACCGCTGTGTCCGAGGAAATGCGGGGTCGCGCGATGGGCTTGTTGAGCATGGCGATCGGCGCGCTGCCGGTGGGCACCTACGTGCTCGGTGAGGTTGCCCAGCAACTCGGCGCTCGCGCCGCTGTCGTCCTGATGGCCTCCCTCGGGCTTGCAGGCATGACGCTGTGGCTGATGATTCGTCCCGAGGTCATTCGCCGTACCGGTCCCACACCCTGAGCTTCAGCGCCAAAACGCTGCGTCTCGCCTTCCGTGGCCCAGCCCTTGCTTTCCGCTCTTGTTCGCTGCGCTCACGGGCCGCTCGGGCCACGACTTCGCCATTCGGCTCAGTCTCTGCGTCTGCCTGCGGGTGACTACGCTGCGGCGTGGCCAAGTTGCGCCGCCGACGTGCGCGACGGGAGGGGAGCCGACCATGAAAGCTGCAGTGCTCAACGAGATCCCGGGTGAACTCGAGATCGAGGACATCTCGGTCGACGCGCCCGGTCCCAACGAAGTCCTGTTGCGGGTGGTGCACGCGGGCCTGTGTCACAGCGATCTGCACTTCATGGATGCGCACTGGCCGTACCAGCTGCCCGCTGTCATGGGTCATGAGAGCGCCGGCGTCGTTCAAGCGGTTGGCGACAATGTCTCCTATGTAAAGCCTGGCGATCACGTCATCAGCTGCCTGTCGGTGTTCTGCGGCCACTGCGAACGCTGCCTGACCGGTCGCCCCAACATCTGCCAGAACCACGCCGCGGTAGCTCGCCCCGACGGAGCGGCGCCCCGGCTGTCCAAGCACGACGGCACCGAAGTCGGGCAGTTCGCCCGGCTTGGCGGATTCGCCGAGGAAATGCTGGTGCATCAGAACGCTGTGGTGAAGATCCGCGACGACATGCCGCTCGACCGTGCGTCGCTCATCGGCTGCGGCGTCACCACCGGTCTGGGCGCGGTGTTCAAGACTGCTCGCATCGAGCCCGGGGCCACCGTTGCGGTCTACGGCGCAGGAGGCATCGGCCTGTCCGCAGTGCAGGGCGCCCGAATTGCGGGGGCCGGTCGGGTGATCTCGGTCGACGTGGAGGACTCCAAGCTCGAAACGGCCCGCCAGGTGGGTGCGACCGACACCGTCAATGGAAGCGAGGTCGATGCCGTCGAGGCCATCAAGGAGCTGACGGGCGGCGGCGTGGACTACGCGTTCGAGTGCATTGGCCTCAAGAAGACCTGCGAGCAGGCGTGGTCGTCGTCTCGCCCCGGCGGCACGACCGTCATTGTCGGGATGATGCCGTTCGGCGAGAAGATCGAGATCCCCGGCTACGAGGTGTTCATGCTCGAGAAGCGGCTGCAGGGCTCGATGATGGGCTCGAACGCCTTCCGGGTGGACATGCCGCGCTACGTCGACATGTACCTCGACGGCCGGCTGATGCTTGACGAGATGATCTCGGCGCACATGCCGCTGGAGGACATCAACGCCGGTTATGAGCAGATGCGCCAGCGTGTCGGCACCCGCACCGTCATCGACTTCGACTAGCGCGGGACACAGCCGGGCAGGATCACGGCAACGCACACAACGCACAACACACATTGCACACAACACACATCACAGAGAATCGAGCGAGGAGCTATGGACGTCGAAGGCAAGGTCGCCGTCGTGACCGGGGCGGCAAGCGGGATGGGCCGAGCCATGGCGGACACGTTCGCCGCGGCGGGCATGAAGGTTGTTCTGGCTGATATCGAAGAGGCGCCCCTCCACGACGCAGTCGCCGAGGTGTGCGGAACCGGTGCTGAAGCCATCGGAGTTCGCACCGATGTGTCCAAGCTGGCTGAGATCGAGGCGCTCGCGGAGGCGACTGTGTCCGAGTTCGGCACGGCTCACGTCCTGTGCAACAACGCAGGCGTGGGCATTGCGGGCCCAGTGGGAGACATGTCACTCGAGGACTGGCGCTGGACCCTCGACATCGACCTGTGGGGCCCGATCTACGGATGCCATGTGTTCCTGCCGATCATCGAGGCGGCCGGGGAGGGCCACATCAATTCGACCGCATCGGTCGCTGGCCTGTATGCGGGTGCCTCAGTGGGCGCCTACAACGTGGCGAAGCACGGCGTTGTCGCGCTCATGGCCACGCTCGAGCGTGATCTGCGGCGGCGCAACTCGCCCGTCCGTGCGTCGGTGCTGTGCCCGGGACCGATCAACACCAACATCGTCTACAGCCAGCGCAACCGCGATCCCGAAGATGCCTCCCATCATGTGCGCACGGATCAGGGCGAGAAATTCTGGGACATGCTGAAGGGCTTTCTGGCCCAGGGCATGGACCCCGCTGAGGTCGGCCCGATGGTGCTCGACGCCGTCCGCACCGATCGCTTCTGGGTGCTGACACACCCTGAGATGGGCAAGATTGCCCGCTACCAGGTCGACGCCATGCTCGACGACGGGCATCTCACGCGCTGAGACGCTTCGTTGCGTGCTGCCGCCGCGTACGGCGACGCTGAGGCAAACGGGGCGGGACGGCATTTACTGAACCTGTGACGCCGACCGAGCCTTCACGAGCGGAACGTTCGCCCGAAGCGCAGCTCGCTCAGTCCTGATCACGTGAAGCCCGCAGGACGGAGCGTGCGCGCTCAGGCTCGGCTGGCGGCAAGGCAGCCGTCGGTTTTCGCCGTGGTCCCGCAGATTCTCGATGCCGCCGGCCGTCCCCTTGCCGTATCGGTGGCGCCTCCCTCCCCGCGCCCGGCGCCGTCGGTGGCCTCGGCCGCCGACCTACCAGCCTCGGCCGTCGACGCGCCCCCGCCAGACCGCTACCGGTGGCGGCTGCTCGGTGTGATCGGGCTGGCGGTGCTCGGTTTCGGCTCGTTGATGACCTTGGTGGGCGTCTCGCTGACGCCGATCTCCGAAGATCTCGATACCACGCTGCCCACAGCGGGCTGGATCATCACCGGCCTCATGCTGGCCATGGCAGTATCGACACCTGCAGGCGGCAAGCTGGCTGACCGGTTCGGGCACCGCCGCATCTTCCTCATCGGCATCGCCGGGATGACCGCGACGATGATCGCCAACTACTGGGTGCCCGACATCGGCACCTTCATCGCCGTGAGGGTGGTGTTCGGGCTGTGCGGCGGCCTGCTGATGCCCTCGGGCATGGCGCTGCTCATGCACGCATTCGGTCCGGCCGAGCGAGCACGCGCCGTCGGCTGGTTCCAGTTCGCCATGACAGGTGCGCCGACGATCGGCGTTGTCGTCGGCGGGCCGCTGCTGAACGTGTTCGGCTGGCGAGGCATCTTCTTGCTGTTCGGCGTGATCAGCTTCGCCGCCCTGGTTCTGGCAGCTGTCGTTGTGAAGCCGATCCCCCGCGGCGAACGCGTGCCGATCGACATCGGGGGAGCGCTGCTGCTCGCCGGCGGAACACTGCTGGTGCTGTGGGCGATCACTCGGCTGCCGATGCTCCTGCGATCGGGCGACGCATTGCTGTCAGATCAGACGCTCATGGCGATGCTCGGCGGGGCGGTGGCCTGCTTCGTGCTGTTTGTGCTGTGGGAGCGCCGCGCCCCGGCCCCTTTCTTGGATCTGCGCCTGTTCCGGCGTGCCAGCTTCACCTTGCCGCTGCTGTCGGCGCCTGCGAACCAGTTCGCGTACATGGGCGGCTTCATGGTGGTGCCTTGGATTCTGCAGGAGCGGTACGGCTACTCGGTGGGCGTCGCTGCGATGCTCATGGTGCCCCGGCCCGGCGCGTTCGCCATGGCGTCGCCGCTGGGCGGCACGCTGGTGACCAAGGTCGGTGCTCGGATCCCGATGTTCTTCGGCACCTCCGCGATGATCGGCTCGATGATCGCTTTTGCCCTGGGTGCCAAGCCCGTGGGCTGGGGCCTCGCGGCGATCATGGTGGGGCTGGTGCTGTCGGGTGTCTCGGCGGGGGTCGGCTCGCCCGCCTACCAGGTGCTTGTCGCCAATTCGGTGGAAGACAAAGACCTCGGCATGGCCAACGGCATGAACCAGACGGTCATGTGGATGGGCATCATCCTGGGGATCCAGTCGATGCTGGCGTTCGCCGGCGAGGATCCCTCGCTGAGTCGGCTGCGAGCAACGTTCCTGTTCGGCGCCGCCGTCGCCGCGATCGGCTACGTGGCGCCGCTGTTCGCCACACGCCGCGTCACCCGTGCCGGCTAGCTGAAGACGGCTTGGCCCGAGGGCACCGCAGGCGGGACGCACGGGCTCTCGGGGTGGCCGCTGCATGGTCAGGCGGGCTGCTTGGGTTGCCTACTGTGTGTCATATGGCATTTGCCTGCTGACAGACAGGAGTCCCGGTGTTCTCGCTCGGTGTATCTCGGTCTCGTAAAGGCGGTCATCGGCTGCGGATGGCCGCCGCCGTGCTGGCGCTGCTGGCAGCGGTGCTGGTGCCCGCCGGCACGGCGTCGGCTCAGTTTCCGCAGTTTGCAGATCCTCCTGGTGCGGAAGGCCGCACCGACGGCCGGGAGCTGCTGACGCCGACGTGTGTGCCCAAGGCGGACCGGGCGGCCACTGCCGAGAAGGGCAAGATCAAGGTGGTCATGTGCGACGACAATATGACCGTCGAGAGCATCGCGACGACATCGGACATCATCTTCTACCCGAAGTTCAGCCCCGACCGGCAAAACTACGTGGTGTACATGCCCGACGATCTCACCGAGGTGAGGTTCGTGGCGATATTCAAGAACCTGTTCCCGGCCAGCGGTTTACGTGAATCGGGCCTTCCCGGGTGGGCGTTCGCGGGAGTCGAGGGCGACACCGTGATTCATCCCGACTGTCGCGAGTGCCGGTGGCGTGGAATAGGCAACAATCAGCCGTCTAGCAATGGCGCACGCGTCACGATGACGCCGGGGGTCAACACGGTGAAGCTCGTGACGTACCACTGGTTCCAGCGTTGGGGACCGTCGCCGTCGGAGTCTCACGACTATGCGTGGGTGATGGCCAGCGACAAGATCGCGCACAAGGTGTACACGCTGGATCTGGTGTGGAAGTCGCCGGACACGCCGCTGGAGGCGCCCGACGAGCCGGCGGGGCCGACGCGGACGGTGGACTATGACACCGACGACGACGGGCTGATCGAGGTGTCGAGCCTGGCGCAGCTCGACGCGGTGCGCTGGGACGCGAACGGCGACGGCTATGCCGATCACGGCGGGCCGCTGCATGCGGGGTTCCCGAATGCGCTGTTGGGCATGGGCTGTCCGTCGTCGGGGTGTGTGGGCTATGAGCTGACCGCCGATCTGGACTTCGACACCAACGCCAGCGGCGGTGCCGACTCGGGCGACGACTACTGGAACTCGGGCCACGGCTGGGTGCCGATCGGCGCTGACGCCGTTCATTTCAGCGGCGTGTTCGAGGGCAACGGGCATGTGATCTCGAACCTGTTCATCAACTCGACCAACGACACGCAGTCGCGCGCCACCGGCTACGCCAAGCCGGACGCGTGGAGTTCCATGGAGCGCGTCAGGTCGATCCATCTGGGGCTGTTCGAGGAGTTGGCCAACGGCGGCGCCATCCGCAACGTCGTCCTCGAATCGGCCAGCGTGTCGCGCAACTTCGCCTGTAGCCACCGGGAATTCCACTGCGCGGACGGCGTCGTGGGCGCACTGGTCGGCGTGAGCGGCGGCGCGATCAGCGGCAGCCACGTGACCGGGACCGTGTCCAACACCATTACCCCCTACTCCCTCTGGTGGGTACGCAGCGAGACGGCGATTGCGGGTGGATTGGTCGGGCTTGCGCACCAGCGCAGCGTCATCAGCAGCAGTTCTTCCGAGGCCGACGTCACGGTTGCCCATACGCAGCTGAACCCGGTCGGCAGCCGGGCCGGCGGGCTGGTGGGGGTCAACCGGGGCGCCATCATCGCCGCCCGCGCCACCGGCGCGGTCGCTTCCAACGCGAACCCCGCCCCGCAGGAGCCGGGCCACGACATCGGCGGGCTGGTCGGCGCCAACGCAGGAACGATCACCGCGAGCTACGCCACCGGCGCGGCGACCGGGGGCTACCAGCGCGGCGGGCTGGTCGGCAGAGCGGTCAGCCCGGCTCGGGTGGTGGACAGCTACTGGGACGCCTCGGCGTCGGGCACGCCGCTCAGCGCCGGCGGCGGCGCCAAGACCACCGCCGAGTTGCAGACGCCCGCCGGCTATACCGGCATCTACGCCAACTGGAACGTGGATCTCGACGGCAACGGCAGCACTGACGACCCGTGGGACTTCGGAGCGTGCAACCAGTACCCGCGGCTCAAGTCCGCGGGCGCCCACCCCGGCGCCGGAACACCGCCGGCCACGGGCACCTTTTCGATCAGCTCGACGGCTTCTGCGGTCGAGGGCCAGTCCGCGAGCTTGACCGTCACCTTGAGCGAGGCGGCGCCCGCGGGCGGGGCGCGGTTCGCGGTGACCGCCGGCTACGGCACAGGTACCACCGCGGCGTCGAGCGACGTGGGCACCATCGCTTCGCCGGTGACCGTGCTCGAGGGCGACACGACCGTGGCGGTCAACGTGCCAACCGCCCAAGACGGCTTGATCGAGAGCGACGAGACCTTCACGGTGACCGCCGCCGCCCTCAACAGCTGCTGGGCGCCCTCCTCAAGCGGCGCCGACACCGCCACGGTCACCATCACCAATGACGACACCGCCGGGGTGACGGTGACCGCCGCCAATCCGGTGAGCGTCGACGAGGGCGCCACGGCGACCTACACGGTCGTGCTCGACGCCGTGCCGTCTGAGAGCGTGACCATCACCGCCCGCAGCAGCGACACTGATGCGGTCACGGTGTCGCCGGCGTCGCGCATCTTCACCGCGGCGAACTGGAATGTGCCGGCCACGTTCACGGTCACTGCGGTTGCCGACGATGACACCGAGGACGAGAGCGTCGCGGTCAGCCATCGCATCACTCGTTCCGGCTCGGACTACCAGGCCGTGCCGCTGGGCACGGTGTCGGTGGCGGTCACCGACACCACCCCGCCGCCGCAGCAGAAGAAGGCCGGCGCCGCCGACCAGCAGAAAGAGGCGGCCGCCGCGCTGCCCGGCCCGCCGACGGCACTGGAGCTGAGCGCCACCGCCGACGCCGTGACGGTGAGCTGGCAGGCGCCCGAGGGCGGTGTCGCGCCCAGCCGCTACATCGTGCACCTGCGACCCGAGGGCGGCAAGTCCGGCAGCGGCAAGACCAAGAACCCCAAAGCCACAAAAACCAAGGTCACCTTCAAGAACCTCGAAGCGGGCCGCACCTACAAAGTCTGGGTGAGAGCCCAAAACGGCCCCGCCAAAGGCGAACGCGTCACCGACACCATCACCCTCGACGCCGCTGACACCGACGAAGGCACCGACACTGACGAAGGCACCGACACCGACGAAGGCACCGACACCATTACCGCCGAAGCCGCCAATCAGCCGCCCACACTGGCGTCTCCGATCGGCGACATCAGCGGCCTCGAACCCGGCGACATTCGCACGATCACCCTGAGCGGCGTCTTCGACGACGCCGACGGCGACCCGCTGGCGGTCACCGCCAAATCATCGGCCGCAGCCGTGGCCACGGTATCGGTCGCTTCGGACTACACCAGCCTCGCCGTGCGCGCCGCTGGCGAAGGCACCGCCACTATCACCGTCACCGCCGATGACGGCAACGGCGGCACAGTGTCGGACTCGTTCACTGTCACGGTCGCCAACGCGCCGCCGACGGTGGCGTCTCCGCTGGGCGACCTCAGCGGCCTAAAGCCCGGCGACACCCGCACGATCTCGCTGAGCGGCGTGTTCAACAATCCCAGCAGAGGCTCGCTGTCGGTCACCGCCAGGTCGTCGGCGACCAGCGTGGCCACACTGTCGGTGCCATCGGACTACACCAGCCTGACCGTGCGCGCCGCGGGCGAGGGCACCGCCACCGTCACCGTCACCGCCAGCGACGGACGCGACACCGTGTCGGACACGTTCACCGTCACCGTCGATGCCGCCAGCACCGAACTGGAATCGCCGGAGCCCGACGCCGAGGACCAAGACGCTGAGGCCGAGGCCGAAGCTGAGGAGACAGACCCGGTGGTGCGCTACGACGCCAACGGCGACGGCAAAACCCAATACTCCGAATACGAGACTGCGCTCGCCGACTACCTGGGCGGCTCGCTGACCATCGAGGACCTCATGGCAGTCAGAGCCGCTTGGGTCAGAGACGCCCGATGAACCCCGACACGATGGCTCGCACGAGGGCGACACCTTCTTCTCGGGCGACACACAAGCCGGTGAGCTCGCCGGGGTAATCACCCTTCTTCCCATGGTGAATTTCCACAACGCGGCAACCCACTGAAAGCGAGGATCCCCAATGAGGTCACGTCATTGCAATCGGTTTCGGGGTGCCCGACTGACGTGTTCGATGCTGCTGGCGGCGGCAGTGCTGGCTGTGGTGCCGGCCCCCAGCCCTGCGGCCGCGCAGCAGTCGGCCTTCGGCGGCAAGGAGTTGTTGTTGCCGCCGTGCGTGCCTGACACCGCTCGGGCAGCGACAGCGCAGGCGGGGATGATCACGTTCGTGATGTGCCCCGACCATCTGACCATCGAGAGCGTGGCAGCGCCGTCGGATTTCACCTTCTACCCCGAGTTCAGCCCCGACCGTCGCAACTATGTGGTGCATGTGGCCGACGACGTGTCAGAGGTGGGCTTCGAGACGATCTTCCGAACCAAGTACCCGAATATGGTATCCCGCTTGACGCCCGGATTTGCTTACGGAATGGCAGGCGCCGCTGGCACGTCCCACAAGTTCACACGCAACAACAACGACTCCAGGGGCAAGACCGTGCGTGTCGAGCTGAGCCCTGGGGTGACGACGGTGGAGATCGGGGCGAACCAGTGGTTCAAGAGGTACGGCCCGTCGCAGGAGGAACGCAACAATGGCGGGGGGCTGTGGTGGTCCGGCAGCGACAAGCTGGCTCGCACGAGGTACACGCTGCAGTTGGTGTGGCAGTCGCCGGACACGACGCTGGCCGCGCCTACGGAGCTGTCGCCGCTGCGCACGGTGGACTATGACACCGACGACGACGGGCTGATCGAGGTGTCGAGCCTGGCGCAGCTCGACGCGGTGCGCTGGGACGCGAACGGCGACGGCTATGCCGATCACGGCGGGCCGCTGCATGAGGGGTTCCCGAACGCGCTGTTGGGGATGGGTTGTCCGTCGTCGGGGTGCGTGGGCTATGAGCTGACCGCCGACTTGGACTTCGACACCAACGCCAGCGGCGGCGCCGACTCAGGCGACGACTACTGGAACTTCGGGCACGGCTGGGTGCCGATCGGCGCTGACACTGCTCATTTCAGCGGCGTGTTCGAGGGCAACGGGAACGTGATCTCGAACCTGTTCATCGACTCCGACAGCGTCAAGCAGTCCCAAGCCACCGGCTACTACCGGACGGAACCGGGGAGGGGAGGACAGGCGGGGAGGAACGCTGAAGTGAGGTCGATCCATCTGGGGCTGTTCGAGGAACTGACCCGCGGCGGGGTGATCCGCAACGTCGGCCTCGACAACGTCAGCGTGAACCGCAGATTCGCGTGCGTTCGCAGCGCGCATCCCTATGCAGGCCGTTTCGGCGATCTCCGCCAGCCCTGCGAGCAGGGACGTGTCGGCGGGCTGGTCGGGGTGAGCGCCGGCACGATCAGCAGAAGCTGGGTGACCGGAACCCTGTCGAACACCATCGCCGAGAGCTACAAGCTCGGCAGCGAGCGGAAGGGAATCATGGTGGGAGGGCTGGTCGGCCAAGCGCACTCTTCGAGCGTGATCGCCGCCAGCTTCGCCTCAACCGACGTGTCGGCCGATGATGTCCTCGTCTACCCGAGCGCCCGCAGGAGCGGTGAGCCCATCTGGGTCGGCGGGCTGGTGGGGACGAACGCAGGCGCCATCATCGCCTCCTACGCCACCGGCGACGTCGGTGCAGGTTCGGGCTACAACGCGATCCACCTAGTCGGCGGGCTGGTCGGCCAGAACAACGGCCCGATCACCGCGAGCTACGTCGCTGGCACTCTGTCGGGTGGATACACCCAACCCCTGGTTCGGGGCACAGGGGGCGGTTCGCGGGTGTCGCACAGCTACTGGGACGCGACGACGTCGAAAATCTCGCTCAGCTTCGGCGTGGGCACCGGCTACACCACCGCGGCGCTGCAGGCGCCGACGGAATACACCGGCATCTACGAGCACTGGAATGTGGACATCGACGGCGACGGCAGCGCCGACAACCCATGGGACTTCGGCACCTCCAGCGACTACCCGAAGCTGAAGGGCGTGGGCCCCGCTGCTGACCAGATGCAGCGGCGAGCGGCCACCGTCACGATTACTGATGACGACACTGCCGGGGTGACGGTTGCTGCGGCGAATCCGGTCAGCGTCGACGAGGGCGGCACGGCGACCTACACGGTGGTGCTCGACAGCCAGCCGTTCGAGAGCGTGACCATCACCGCCACCAGCAGCGACACCGACGCCGCCACCGTGTCGCCGGCGTCGCACATCTTCACCGCCGCGAACTGGAACGCGCCGGCCACCTTCACGGTCACTGCGCTCGCCGACGACGACACCGAGGACGAGAGCGTCGCGGTCAGCCATCGCATCACCAGCGCCGGCGCCGACTATCTGGTTGTGCCGCTGGGCACAGTGGCCGTGGCGGTCACCGACACCACCCCGCCGCCCCAACAGAAGGAGGCTGCCGAGTCCGCTGAGGAGTCCGAGGCTGACCAGCAGCCGCAGACGGGCGACCAGCAGGACCCAGCCGACCAGCCTGAGCCTGCGGAGTCGGACCCTGAGTCGGAGCCCGAGGCTGAGCAGCAGCAGGCTGCGCTGCCCGGCCCGGTGACAGCCCTGGAACTGAGCGCCACGGCCGGCAGTGTGACGGTGAGCTGGCAGGCGCCCGAGACCGGGGTCGCGCCCAAGCGCTACATCGTCCACCTGCGCCCGGAGGGCGGCAAGGCCGGCAGCGGCAGGACCAAGACCCCCAAGGCGAAGAAGACCAAGGTGACCTTCGACAACCTCGAAGCGGGCGGTACCTACGTCGTGTGGGTGCGTGCCCAAAGCGGCGGCGCCAAAGGCGAACGCGTCACCGCCGCCATCACCGTGCCCGAGGACGACGCCGCGCCCGCGTCGTTCGGACGGCCTGTCGAGGTCGTCCACTGCAGGGACTACCACCCCGCTTCCTATTGCGACTCTCTGTAAGGCGGTTCTGTTTCGGAGGCAGGCAGCTCGGCGCGCCAGCTGTGCACCCATGCTCGCAGGCGCTCGTAGTGCTCATCGGACACGGGGAAGTCCTGCCGGTAGCGGTGCTCGACGATCCCGAGGACGATGAGAGCGCCCCCGCCTGCGAGCGCCGCTGACTCGGCGCCGGGCAAGGAGCCGACGAGCCGGCAGATTCGCTCCTGAAGGGCCGTGAGCACGCCTGAGGAGATCAGGCCGCGCGAACGCAGGTGGGCTGCCCACTGCTCGCGGACGTGGGGAGCGAGCCACATGGTGTCCCACATCGTGAGCAGGACGTCGAGGTCAATGTAGGTGCGCACGTCGTCCTCGTTGCCCTCGGTCATCACCAGCTCGTACACATGGGCCCGACCACGCGGGTCGTCGAGGTCGTACTCGCCCTGGCCGCTCCACGCGATGTGAATGGGGAGCTTCACGCGTCCGGATCGGACCGCGGCAGGGCGATCCCCGAGATCGTCGGGGATCTCCACAGGACGCCAGAAGCGGGTAATGGTCACAGCGTCGAGTCTAGAGACGGCGCTGCGAGCAGATTGAACGACCGGTCAAGTCGGTGGAGCCACGGCAGGCGTCTGTCGGCGTCGAGGACATTAGAGGCCGTGATGAGAGGACGGTAGGGCGCAGAACGCTTTCTGCTCGTCGGCGTACGTGTCTTCGCCGACGCATCCGAAACGCCGACGGGTGGGGTCCGGATCGTCGTAGCGGCGGCGTGGGGTCACCGGCTGATGCCGCGGTCTGGCCGGTCGGGGAGGCGCAGAGGTTCATCGAGGACCGCCGACACACGCTCGGAATGGTGGTCCCACAGGTCAAGGTCACGCTCGGAGATGCCCTGGCGGCGGCACTCGTCGGCAACGATGGCGCCGATGCTCACAGCGGCGGCGCACTGCTCGCGCAGCTGGTTCTCGTCGGGCAACTCTGGCCGGTCAGCGACGTAGTTGGATTTGCGCCATTCGTGCAGAGCGGCGAGGTCGAGGGCGTTGCCGGCCAGTGTGTGGAAAGCGTGGCGAACCGTTTCTGGCTGGTCGGCGAGCAGCCCGACGATGTTGTGCTTCTTGGGCGGCGCGGCTCCCAAGGAGATGACGTAGGTGGCCTTCGCCGCGGACTCGACGATCAGGAGGACCTCAGCCATCGCCGAGGCGAAGCGGACACCTTCTTGGTGGCGACGATGGTCGGCGTCGACTGCATCGGCTTCGGCGACTGTCGGGCGCAGGTGAATCTCGAGCCGCGCCGCGGCGTCGTACATCTCCTCGAATCGGCTGGCAAGCTCGGCAGTGGGGTCAGCAGGCAATCCGATCTCTTTGTCCCAGTCGATCCCGGCGTGGTGTCCGGCGTCGGCCAGCTCTACTGCGTCGCCGGCGATGCGGGCTTCCACCGAGCACGGCACCTTGGTCGTGCGCACCGCCCATTCGGGTGCGTCGGTGACAATCACGTCGACCGGGCATCCCGTGGCTGCGCGGGCCTTCGCCTCCAGCGCGCATCGACGCTTGGAGCGGGTGCTGTAGTCGCCGAGGTCGTTGTAGATCGCCACCAGGTCGATGTCGCTGCTCTGGCCGGCTTCGCCGCGCGCCACCGATCCGAACAGCAGCACCCGGCCCGCGCCGGCGCGCACTAACTCGTCAGCTGCACGACGGGCGGCAGCAAGATCCGGAGCGGCCATGAGTCGAGAATAGCCACGAGCCGGCCGCCGTCGGCGTGGTCGACAAGCGCAGCGACACGCGTGAAGCCGAAGCTGCACATGGCCGACTCGGGCCTCGCCGTAGCGCTGCTGGGCGCGACCCCCGACTCGCTCGGCGACCCCGCAGAGCCGTTCCGCGGGCCGCTTTACGGCTGTTCGTGCTGCCGATTTTGTGCTTGGGGGAGGTGTGAGCGGCGGCTGCCGCTGGCCGAGGGCAGCGTCGCCTGTCCGCGCGGTTTCTTGCAGGGGGGGTGTCGGGTTCTTCTTGGGGTGGCTGTTTCGGCGTTGAGGAGACGTCGGCGTGGGGCGGCGGCTGCTAAACGTTTGTTATGTGGCGTGATGGTTCTGGTTCGGGGTCGGCTGTTGGCGGGTTTGGCGGTGTGGTTGGCCGCGGCGGGCTCAGAGGCGGCGTGCGTTGTGGGGCGGCGGGGGCGTTGTTGTGCTGGTTGTTGTTGGGGTCGTTGGTGGCGGCTGTGCCTGTGGGGGCGCAGTCTGACGCGACGCAGCAGTCTGATGCGTCGTTGT
>Ga0209754_1001709_pt1 | contig 20317 bp, 18 predicted proteins | sample MesohylBB_FD_187295 | JGI IMG/M metagenome (GOLD analysis project Ga0209754, IMG submission 187295) | Host-associated microbial community of the marine sponge Aplysina aerophoba from Gulf of Piran - sponge mesohyl, lysed by bead beating... | ecosystem: Host-associated > Porifera > Sponge >... | reverse complement strand
AACCTCTCCTACGACGCGAACCGCGACATGGTCACCGGCGTGTACTCGTCCGGGGCCTGCGTCACCACCAGCTCGGGCTCGATGCCGTAGAGGCGCCGGGCGTTGCCGCCCAGCATCTTCTCCTGGGCGTGTTTAGGGACGTTGTGCTTGTTCATGGCGTCCATGGCTTCCCACACGTCGGCGGCGTCGAGGTGGGGCATGTCGGAGGACCACAGGCCGATGTCCTCGTAGAGGTCCCAGAGCCGGAAGGTGATCTCCTCGTCGCCCTCGAAGGCGATGAAGCAGCTCTTGTAGAAGACCTCCTTGGGATCGCCGATGTTCTCGTTGGTGTGCCGGTAGAGCTCCAGGTAGCCCTCGGCCTTCTCCAGCACCAGCGGCAGCCAGCTCGAGTTGGACTCGAGGATCGCCACCTTGAGGCGCGGGAACTTCTCGAGCCAGCCGGTCATCAGTACCACGCCGGTCCAGGTCATGGCCTCGGCGATGAACCCGTAGGCGGCGTCGCCGGCCTGCTGCGAACCCATGGCCTGCATGATGTTGGCGACGAACTGGCCGGGCGAGTAGACGAGCACGTTGTCCTCGTCGGCGAAAAGGCGCTTTCTGTCCCGGCCCATGCGTTCCTCGAGGCCCGGGGAAAGGGGCTCGCCCCGGGACGGGAAGGTGTGCATGCCCAGCACCATGCCCAGCTCCTCGAACTCCTTCCACAGGGGATCGAACTCGGGGAAGGTGGGGTAGCGGTTGAGGGCGATGATGGGCCGCACCAGCGCCGACTTGAAGCCGCGCTTGGCCACCCGCCGGAGCTCGTCGATGGCCCGGTCCACGTCCTGCAAGGGCAGCACCGCGGCGGGATACATCCGCTTCCGGTCCGCGCCGCAGTAGTCGTAGACCCAGTCGTTGTAGGCCCGGGCGCACAGGTGGGCGGCCTCGGCGTTCTCCACCAGCGGCAGGTAGACGAAGGTCGAGGGGAAGATCATCACCTGGTCGATGCCCGACGCATCCATGTCCTTGAGCCGCACATGCGGGTCCCGGGCGCTGGCGTTGCGGCCCACCGTCTCGTCCCATTCCTTGGTGCCGGGCTGGACGCTGCCGATCTCTTTCTTGGTGAGGCCCGGGTGCCACGTCTCCGCGGGATATTTCCACTCGTTGGGGCTCCGGAAGCTGATGCGCGAGTTCCGCACAAGCACGAGGCGGTCCGCGTCCCGGTAGAAATGCGACTTGGCCAGCGAGCGATGACGCTCGGGAATGTACTTGTCCCAGACCTCCGGGGGCTCGTAAATGTGGCTGTCACAGTCGAAAACGGGAAAGTCCTTGGTACGACCCTTGGCGGTGTAAGCCATGATGACCTCCTGGCGGTGGGTTGCGATGCTATTCGGGCTCCATGACAAATCCGTCCTGGGTTGTCAAATCGAGCATGTGGCTCCGGTTCCTGGCGGGCCGTCCGGAGCAATCAGAATGGCGTCCTTCGACTTCGCTTCGCTACGCTCAGGATGAACGGTGATGCAAGTGTTTCCGTTCGTCCTGAGCCCTTCGACAAAGCTCAGGACAGGCTTCGCGAAGCGAAGTCGAAGGACGCCATCTACTCCCGTGGGATCAGGTGCACGTCCTCCGGGCGCCATCCCACCCGGAGTTGGCCGGGCCGCGCCACCGCGGCGGCCTGCGCGCCCGGGACACGGATTCGCAGCGGCAGAGAACCGATGCGGCCGATGACGAGCACGCTGTCGCCATAGTGCACCGATCCTTCCACGGACATGTCGAACACGTTGAGCCCTTGCTCGGTCTCGTTTGGATGGATGAGGCGAACGTCCTCCGGGCGCACCAACGCGTGGACATGAAGGCCGCGGATGCCGCCGTCCGGGGGCCCCACGGTCATTGCCCCGAGCGAGTCCACCGTCAGCGTGCCGGCGGCGGCGTCCACGATCGTGGCGTCGAAGAAGTTGCTGTCGCCGATGAAGTTCCCGACGAACCAGGTGGCGGGCCGGTGATACATCTCCAGCGGCGGCGCGAGTTGCTCGATCTTGCCGTCGTTGAAGACGGCGACCCGGTCCGACATGGTCATGGCTTCGGTCTGGTCGTGGGTCACGTAGATGGTGGTGATGCCGACCTCGCCGTGAATGCGCTTGATCTCCACCTGCATCTGCTCGCGCAGGTTCTTGTCGAGGGCGCCCAAGGGCTCGTCCAGCAGCAGCACGTCGGGCTCGAACACGAGCGCGCGGGCCAGCGCCACCCGCTGTTGCTGACCGCCGGACAGCTCCCGCGGGTATTTCACGGCGAACTCCGCCAGCCCCACCAGTGCCAGCGCCTTTTCCACCCGCGGCCGGATCTGGTCGCGTGGAAACTTCCGCATCCGGAGCGGGAAGGCGACGTTGGTCTCCGTGGTCATGTGCGGAAACAGCGCGTAGTTCTGGAACACCATGCCGATGTTGCGCCGGTAGGGCCGGACGTTGGCCAGCGAACGGCCTTCCAGCTCCAGAGCGCCGGCGGTGAGTTCCTCGAACCCGGCGATCATCAGGAGCGTAGTGGTCTTGCCCGATCCGCTGGGTCCCAGGAGCGTCAGGAACTCACCCTTGCGGACGTCGATGGAGATGCCGTCCACGGCGTTGACGCGGCCGTCGTAGGACTTCACCACGTCTCTCAGGCATAGGTACGCGTCGCTCATGTCTCGTTGGTCCGTTCCCGTCAATCCATTCCGTTCGTCCTGAGCGTAGCTCGGCGCAGCCGAGCGAAGTCGAAGGACACCATCTTCATTCCTTGAACTGGTCCCGGCGCCACTTGAACGCTCCGGCCAACCCCAACTCGGCTACCTTGGCCTGGAAGTCACGGTGTACCTGTGACTCGGTGGCGTAGGTGGGTGCGATGAGATCCACCGAGCTGTTGAAGGCCATGCGGATTCCCTGGGCCTCGAGGATTCGGTTGACGGAGGTGCGTGCGCAGAAGAGCGCCTCCGGGCCGATCAGGGCCAGACGCCGGGCGTACTTGAGCGTGGCTTCTTCGAGTTGATCGGCGGGCACCACGCGGTTGACCATGCCGATGTCCCGCGCTTCCACCGCGTCGATCATGTCGCCCATGTAGATCAGCTCCCGGGCGCGTTTGAGTCCGATGACCCAGGGCATCATCATCGCCGTGGCCGGGCCGGCGAAGCGTATCTCCGGTTCCCCGAACAGGGCGTCCTCGGCGGCGATGGTCAGGTCGCAGAGCATGGTCATGACGCATCCCTCGCCCAGGGCGTGCCCCCGTACCGAGGCGATGACGGGCGTGTGCAGATCCCAGATGGCAGTGGCCAGCCTGAGCCCACGGCTCAGCCGGTGGTGCGTGCGAATGGCGTGGTGCCGGTCCTTCTCCCGCTCCGGATCGTTGCGCTCCACGTCGTGGCCGGCACAGAAGCTCTTGCCCTCGCCGCGCAGCACGATGACCGTGACGGCGGGGTCCTGATCGGCGGTCTCGAGGGTTTCCAACAGCGCCTGCGAGAGCGCCCGGTTGAGGGCGTTGCGCTTTTCCGGCCGGTTGAGGGAGATGATGCCGATGTCGCCGTCCAAGCGGTAGGTGAGAACCGGGTCGGAATCTGTCATGTGTTGTCCTCCCGCGGGATGATCAGCGCGTCCACCACGATGCACCCTTGGCCCCGGGGAAGCGCCATGACCGGGTTCAGGTCGATCTCGGCGATGGAATGCCGCTCGGCCCAGGCGAAGTCCCCGAGCCCGGCCAGGCACTCGCGCACCGCCTGCACGTCGCGGGCCGCCCGTCCCCGCATGGCCCCCAGGAGCCGCCGGCCGCGGGTCTCGGCGATCATGGCGTTGACGTCGCCGTCGCGGAGGGGCAGCGGGCGGAGCGCGACGTCGTCGAGGATCTCCACCAGGACGCCGCCCACCCCGAACGCCAGCACGAGCCCGAAGTCGGGGTCGCGGCTCACGCCCATGAACAGCTCCACCGCATCCCGGACCATGGACTGGACCACGAACACGGCATCGGACGGCGGGGGCGAAATCCGTTCCAGCCGGGCCGCCATCTCGTCGAACGCCGCGGCCAGCGCTGCCTCGTCCGCGAGGCCGGCGGCCACCAGTCCCAGGTCGGACTTGTGCGGGATGTTGTCGGACGCCGCCTTGAGCACGACGGGAAACCCGATGCCCCGGGCGGCGTGCAGCGCCTCCTCGCGGGATGTTGCGATCCGTTCCGGAACCACGGGAAGGCCGGCCTCGCCGAGCAGCTTCTTGGCATCCACCTCGTTGATTCGGGAACGCCGCGGTCTCCCGTTGCCCAGCCAACCGGCGACGCGGGCAGCCGGCGGCGGCTCCGGCAGAGGGTCGAAACCAGGCATGGACCAGCGCGCCAGCCGGTCGACGGCGCCCAGACCCTGCCGCGCCCCTCCGATGGTCGGGACGCCCGCCAAGCGTAGCGCGTCGGCGAACTCCTGCCGAAAGAGGCCCGGCCGGGTGTTCATGAAATAACACGGCTTGGCGGTGCGCCGGGCGGTTTCGGCCAGATACTGGGTGTACCGGGTGGGGAGCATCGGTGAATCGTCGCGGCTGTCGCTCACCATGACGATGGAGTCCACGTCGGGCTCGTCCTCCAGCACCTTCAGCCCGTGAGGGATGTTCACGTCGAAGTTGCCGTCGCCCCAGGCGTCCAGGGGGTTGCCGTCGCCCGTAATCGAACCGATGATGCGCCGTGCCTCCCGGAGGCCGTCCTCCGAGAGCGGCGGCAGGGACAGACCCGAGGCTCCGGCGACATCCAGGATCAGCTCCGCCTGGCCCCCGGAAGCCGTGAGCACGCCGAGCTTCCGGCCCGTGGGCCAGCGCTCGCCCTGACAGCACGCCAGCACTTCGGTCAGTTCGTCCATGTCGCCGACCTCGATGGCCCGGTGGCGCTTGAGGACCTCCGAGAAGACCCGGGCCTCGCCGGCGAGACCGCCGGTGTGGCTGGTGATGGCCCGGCGGGTGCGGGCGTTGCGCCCGACCTTGAGCACCACCACGGGTTTGCCGCGGTCCGCGGCCTTGTCCAGGGCGGCGACGTAGCGTTCCGGGTCGCGGATGGTCTCGGTGAAGGTGGCGATCACCCGGGTGTGGGGGTCGTCGGCCAGGTGGTCGATGAACTCGGCGGTGGTGGTCACCGCCTCGTTGCCGGTGGAGACCACGTGGCTGAAGCCGAACCGCCGGCAGTCGGTCAGGAGCCCGATGGCGATGGAGCCGCTCTGGGTGACGATGGCGACATTGCCGGGCAGCTTCTCGGGGTGAAGCAGGTTGGAGGTGTAGAGACTGGTCCGGTGGTGCGGACTCAGCACGCCCATGCAGTTAGGGCCGCAGACCGCCATGCCGGCCGCGCGCGCCGCCGCCGCCAGCTCTTCCTGGCGCTTCCGGCCCTCCTCGCCCAACTCGGCGAAACCGCTGTCCAGCACCACCGCGCCGCCGTAGCCCCGGGCCGCGGCGAGCTGGAAGGGCTCGGTCACGAGCCGGCGGTTGACGCAGAAGACGATGGCGTCGATGCCCTCGGGGATTTCCTCGAGGCCCCGGTAACAGCGCTTCCCCAGCACCGTCTCGTATCGCGGATTGATGGGATAGACGGCGCCGCCGTAGCCCATCCTGTCGAGCATCTCCAGAATGCGCCGGCCGGGGCCGCGGTTCTCGCTGGCGCCGTAGACCGCGATGGAGGCCGGCTTGAGGAGCCGCTCAAGTGGCATGAACAGGGCTCTTTCGCGTCACCGCGGCAATCACGGTGCCCATCAGCACCAGGGTGAACAGCAGCGTCGAGACCACCGCCAGCACCGGGTCGGCCTCCAGCCGCACGCTCTCGTACATCTTGCGGGGCAGGGTGGAAGCGTCGCGCCCGGCGATGAAAATGGCGATGACGGTCTCGTCGAACGAGTGGATGAAGGCGAACAGCGCCGCCACCAGAAACCCCGGCCGCAGCACCGGCAGAGTCACGTGGAAGAAGGTTCGGAGCGGTCCGGCGCCGGAGCTCATGGCGGCGCGCTCGAGGTTGCGGTCGAAGCCCTTGAGCGTGGCGGAGACGATCAGAAAGGCCACCGGCACGGACACGCAGGTATGGGCGATGATGACCCCGATGTGGCTGTTGGTGAGACCCACCGGACTGAAGATGGCGTAGTAGCCCAGCGCCAGGACGATGTGCGGCACCATGAGCGGCATGATGAGCAGGAAGTTCACCAGCCCGCGGCCGAGGAACCTGAAGCGCACCAGGGCGAAGGATGCCGGCACCACCAGCGCCATGGTGACGAACATGGTGGCGGTGGCGATGATGGCGCTGTTGATGGTCGGAGTCGTCCACAGCTCGTTGGTGAAATAGGCCCGGTAGTACCCGAGCCAGTAGCCGGTGGGCGGGAACGCGAAAGAGGGCGAGTCGCTGAGCGACATGGGAATGACGATGAACATCGGCGCGGCGATAAAGGCGCCGATGGCGATGGCCAGGGCTTTCATGAACATCATGACGCGCTCATCCCCACAGCTTGTCCAGGCCTACCAGCCGGTTGTAGATGGCCAGGAGCACCATGGTCGTGGCTAGCAGCACCGCCGCCATGGCCGAGGCGAAGCCCCATTCCAGCAATTCTTCGATCTGTTGGCCGATGAGCCCCGCGATCATCTGATCCCGCGGTCCGCCGAGCAGCACGGGCGTGACGTAGAAGCCGAGGCAGATGATGAAGACCAGCGTGCAGCCGTTCACCACGCCGGGCAGGCTCAAGGGGAAAAACACCGTGCGGAACCCCTGGAACGGGGTGGCTCCCAGACTTGCCGCCGCGCGCAGGTGGTTGGGGTCGATCTTTTGCATGGCGGCGTAGATCGACATGATCATGTAGGGGATCAGGATGTGCACCATGCCCAGGGTCGTGGCGAAGCTGTTGAACAGGATCTGCGGCACCGGGTCGAAGCCCACCCAGGCGAGCAGCTTGGTCACCGGCCCCTTGTTGCCGAGGATCACCAGCCACGAGTACGTGCGCACGAGAAAGCTGGTCCAGAAGCTCATGGCCACCACCAGCAGCAGGACGAATCCCAGCGTGCCGCCGTACCGGACAATCACGTAGGCCAACGGATAGCCGAGGGCCAGGCAGATCACCGTCACCAAAAAAGCGAACCAGAAGGTGTTCCCGAGCACACGGGAGTAGAGCGCCGACGAGAAGAACTCCCGGTAGTTGACGAGCGACAGCGTCGGGTCGGTGAAGCTGATGACGATGATGTCCAGCAGCGGGTAGACGAACAGGACGGCAATGAACAGGACCGCTGGCGCGGATAGCGTCCAGGCCGAAAGGTTCGCGCGCGAGCGCCACGGCTTGAACGCCTTCTTGCCGGCGTGGGTGTCCGCGGGCCTTACGGAAGTCGCATTCATCCGCGCAGGTCGATTGTATGGGCAGCCTGTACGGGCATGTTACCCGGACAGGCTGCCGGCCTCCGATCTCAGGTGGCGAGCCACTGGTTGAAGCGCTTGGTCAGCGCATTCAGGTTGGTTCCTACCCACAGCGGATCAGGCTGGTAGGTGAGCGGCAGGTTGTCCTTCCACGTGGGCATCATCCGCGCCTTCTTCTCGTCGATGTACTCGTAGGCCGCGGTGAGCCACGGACCGGTGTTCATCATGCGGCAGAACACTCCAAGGTGCTGCGGCTGGAGGCAGAACTGGGCGAAGCGCCAGGCCTCCGCCGCGTTGGGTGCGCCGCGCGCCACCACCCAGTTGGACCGGCGTGCGTGGGCCTGGTTCCATACCACCTCAATGGGCACTCCCTGCTCCACCGCGACGCCGGCGCGCGTGTTCCACATGGGCATCATGTCGACTTCGCCGTCGCGCACGAGCTGCACGGACTGGGAGCCGCGTTTCCACCACACCTTGACGTGAGGCTTGAGTTCATCGAGCTTCTTGAAGGCCCGGTCGACGTCCAGCGGATAGAGCTTGTCCTTGGGCACGCCGTCGGCCAGAAGCGCGAAGGGAGCCATCCGGGCAACGTCGCTGTAGGCCCCCCGGTTGCCGGGAAACTTCTCCACGTTCCAGTAGTCGGCCCAGGACTGGGGGCCGCCGTTGGGAAACTTCTTCTTGTTGTAGACCAGGTTGGTGGAGACGGAATGACGCGAGATGCCGTTGTATCCGATAGTGCCGGACGGATAGTCGGTCAGGCGGATAATATCGTAGTGGATGTGTTCCAGCAGGTTGTCGTTGAGCGCCCGGATGGAGTCGGACCGCCCGATGCCGAGCACGCTCCACTCGTAGTGGCCGCTCTGGACCTGCGCTTTCATCTTGGCGAAGGCGATCGGCGTGATCGGCTTCACGGCAACGCCGGTGGCTTTCTCATAGGGCTTGTAATAGGCCTCGGCCTCCGCCTTGCCCCAACTGCCGCCCCAGGTGTTGATGTAGATGGTCTTGGTCTTGGCCCGGGCTTTGGATGCGATGTAGGGCGCTCCCAATATCATCGCGCCGGCGGCCACGCTGCCGCCGATGAAGGTGCGCCGGTTGATCCCGCCGGTTTTCGTTCCCTTGGTCTCCGTCGATTCCGCCATCGGTGGTCCCTCCTGTTCCGAACGTTGACTCGCCATGCCGTCGAATTCGTCAGCAACCCAAACTCAAACAAAGAAGTCGCGTCAGGCCGATGTGTGAGCCGACCCTTATCAAAAGCGGCGTGGGACGGCAACAGGAAAACGGGACGGTGACCTGCAAGGAGACTCTGGTGGGAGATGTGTTGAAAACGGGGGCAGCGGTCTTGTTACGAAAGGGCGGAGGGGGGGCGAATGATCGAAGCGAAGGCTATTCCCGGTCCGGCCATGCCGCCTGCGAGGACAGGTCCTGCCAGGCCGCGGGGCGGCAGACGGCCTTGGCGGCTTCGTCGGGCTCCAGCGACGTATCCCAGTCGTTGCCCACGAAGCGGCAGCCGGTAATGCTCTGGGACGCGTCGGAGACGAGCCAACGGACCGGCGCGGCCATGACCTCGGGCTGCACCAGCTTGCTGCGGTCGAAGGGCGCGCTGTCGGGGATGAAGCCCGTGTTGGTGGGGCCGCCGGGCACCAGCACGTTGACGGTGACGCCGGTGTCTTCCAGGTCCTTGGCCCAACTCGCGGAGGCGGCCTCCAGGGCGGCCTTGGACATGCCGTAGGGGGTGTAGGCGCCGCGGAACATGGTGTCGAGGCTGGTGGTGACGTTCACGATGCGGCCGGAACCTTGCTCCACCAAGTGCGGGGTGACGGCCCGGGCCATCAGAAAGGCACCCTTCCAGTTGACGTCCATCACCGCCTGCCAGCGGTCGGGCTCCACTTCCCAGAAGCGCACCGGCTCGCTCATGTAGTTGGCGCGTACGGTCTGCATGCCGATGCCGGCGGCATTGACCAAAGCGTCCACCCGCCCGAACCGGTCCAACACCGCCGTGGTCACCCGCTCGCATTCATCGGCCTGGGTGATATCGGCGGTAAGGGTGATCAGCGCTCCTTCATCGGCCACACCCGCGGTGCTCCGGGCCATGGCCTGGACCCGTTCCTCCTGGTTGTCGACCACGGCCACCCGGGCACCGTCCTCAAGCAGCGCCAGGGTCATGATCGTGCCCATGCCGCCAGCGCCTCCGGTGATGATGACGACCTTGTTTTCCAACATTTTTTCAGGCACTTATGGTATCCTCTCTCGAATCGTGTCGAGCTTGCCGTGGCCCGTTGCAGGGAATTGCAAGGGCTCTCTCCCGTGAGGGGTTCGGGATCATGCCCCTTGCTTGTTGGCCTTGTACTGCTGGTGGTTCCTGTCGAGGGCGGCCAGGCAGTCCGGGTCGAAGTCCCGCTGCGCCATCGGCTCGGGCTCCCAGTAGCCGTGGGTGTCGGCGCCCCGCAGCAGCGCCGCGCTGGCGTGGTCGAACAGCGTCTGGTGGACGTGCGGAGCGATGAAGTGGATGGAGTAGCCGAGCCGCCGGTCGTCCGACTCGTTGGGATTGGAGCCGTGAATGACGGTCTCGCTATGGAACGAGATCTCGCCGGCCTCCAACTCCAAGTCCACTGCCCGCGAATCGTCCACATCCGCGACGGTCTGGCCCCTGGAAAGGAGGTTGTCCTCGGCAAAGGTTTCGACATGCCGGCGCGCCCCCTCCGCATGAGAGCCGGGGATGACCCGCATGCAGCCGCTCTCGACCCTGCTGTCGGTAAAGGCAAACCACGCGGTCAGGGTCTCCCTGGGCTCCAGCCCGTAGTAGGTTGTGTCCTGGTGCCAGGAGACGAACCGGGGGTCGTGGGCGTTCTTGGTGAAGAAGCTGGAGCCCCAACACAGGATGTTGGGGCCGATGATGTCCTCCACCGCGTCGAGCATCACCGGGTTACGGATCAGCTCGTTGAGCCAGGGGAAGGGGAGGTGGGCCTTGATACGGTAACGCTCCTGGAGCTCGCCGCCGATGGTTTGCTCCACGTCCTCCAGTTTGCGTCTCAACGCACGCGCGGATTCCCTGTCCATGACGCGGACGGGGAACAGGAATCCGTCGCGATGGTAGGCGTCAACTTGTTCTTGTGTCAGCACCTTGGGCATCATCGTCTCCGTCGAAGCAGGGTGACATGCGGGCCGGACCAGACGTTAATCTGGCGTTGTCATCGCGGTCTGTCAAGCAGACCCGAACAGGACCCGCGGGCCTCTCGTCGCCGATGTTGCGGAGCGCTGCCTCAAGAAATATGACGGCACCGGGCCGCGCACGAGTAAAATCGGAAAAAGCCTGCTATATGCAGTCCAGAGAAGGAGGGCTTGAAATGGCTGTAAGAGTTGTTGTGGAAGCAAACGCGAAGCCCGGCACCGGGAATGAACTGGTTGCGTTCTTCAGGTCGATTCTGTCGGAGACGCGCGCTCATGACGGCTGTACAAGCGTCGACGCGCTGCAGAACTGCGACAATGGCGACAACGTGCTGCTGGCGGCGACGTGGGAAACCCGCGAGCAATACGAAAAGTATCTGGCCTGGCAGCGGGAGAGGGGCGTCAGCGGCCGGCTGAAGGAGCACCTCGCCGAGGCGCCGACCATCCGCTTTTTCGACGTGACCGGCGCCTGAGCCGCGATCGAGGCTCCGGCTTCGGTCCAGGGTCACGTGGAAGCGTCGTTACAGCTTCGCCGCCTGTCTCAGGCTGGCGATCATCGAGATCCGCAGCAGGTAGTCGTAGGACCTGTTTGGGTCCGCCGCGGTTTCGCGCATGGTGCGGCGGAACTCCTGCTGCCGCGCGGCGTCGCGGCTCTCGAGGTTCAGCTTGTTGCGGGTTGAGTGGACGTTGGCGTATTCCAGCGCGATGGGCCGGCGCTGCCGCTCGTAGCCGTCGAGCTCCGATTCCGGCGCCTCCCCGCGCCACACGCGCACCAGCCTTTCCGCGAGGTTGTAGCCGTCGTGGATGCCGCCGTTCATGCCCATGCCCCCCAAAGGGTTGTTGATGTGGGCCGCGTCGCCGGCGAGAAACGCGCGTCCCTTGCGGTAACGTGCCGCGACCCGCTGGTGAACGGGGTAGAGGGTCCGGTGGCGGACCGCATAGGGCTGTTCCGCCGGGTGCACGCGCTGGAGCCGCCGTTCGACGCTGGCATCGCTCAGCACCTCGTCGTCGCTTTCGTCCGGCCGTGTGGGGAACATCGCCCGCCACAGTCCCGGCACCCGCAGCAGAAAGAACCATTCGTCGGGATCCGCGAAATAGCTCACCGGCGCGAGCCCGTCGAAGTGGTCGTCGAACGGGAAGGGCGTGCTCACCACCAGGAACCGCTCCGGCCACGTGAACCCGTCGAAGGGAATGTCCAGGGCCTTTCGGACATTGCTGCGGGCACCGTCGGCACCCACCAGGAAACGGCCTTCGTAGCGTTGGGTGGCGCCGCCGCCCCGCGCCACCACCGCGGTGACGGAGGTAGCGGTTTCCTCCACACCGGTCACTTCATGGGAGAAGAGCACCTCCGTCCCCGCCAGCGTGGTCAGCTTCTCGTACAGCAGCCGGTTGAGCTTGAACTGCTCGCACTGGAGCCGGTACGGGTGTGCGGTGACGTCGGCGATCTGCCCGAAGTCGAACTCCGCGATACAGCCGGCCCGTTCGCGGTACTGGACGGTGGGGGCCGCCAGTCCCAGGGCCAGGAAGTCGTCCAGCACGCCGGTCGACTCCAGCATGTCCAGGGTGGGGGGATGGAAAGTCGAGGCGCGCAGCGTTTCGGGCAGCGCGGGCTCCGCCTCCAGCACGGTTACCGGCACGTCGTGCAGGGCCAGGTACACCGCCACCACCAGCCCCACGGGTCCCGCACCCGCCACCAGCACGCCATCGGCGCTCATCTCACTCGCGCGCGCAAGTCAGGTCCCCTTACCGGAAGTGCGGCATGACGTGCTCGTTGCACACGTCAAGATGCTGGAACTGGTCCTTGGCGGCGAAACGGACGATGAAGGTCTGGATCCCGGCTTCGGCGTACTCGTTGATGAAATCCACGACCTCGTTGGTGCCGCCGGCCTTGACCACGAGCTGCGCGGACACCTCCTCGTAGGTCTTGTGGTAGTAGGCCTCCAGGAACGCGCCCCCCTCCCGGCGCGCCTTGTCGGCGTCCGGGTCCATGTGGATGGTGAGGTACAGACAACGGTGGATGTCGTCGGGGTTGCGTCCGGCGCCGCTGGCGTAGTCTTCCAGCTTCTTCTGCGACTCCTTGAAAACCTGGAGCGAGGGGATGTTGGTGATCCAGGCGTCGCCGTACAGGGCGGCGCGCTTGAGCCCGCTGTCCACGTCGTTGCTCGACACCCACAGCGGGACGCCGGGCCGCTGCACCGGCTTGGGCAGCAGCGAGAGGTTCTCGATGGTGTAGTACTTGTTCTCATGGGTGACGTCGTCGCCGGCCCACAGCATCTTCATGATCTTGAGCACCTGGCTGAGCCGGCCGGCCTTCTGGTTGAAGGGAACGCCGCAGGCCGTGTACTCCTCCTCGAACATCCTGTCGTTGCGGGACACGCCGACGCCCACCACTAGGCGCCCGCGGCACAACACGTCGACGCTGGCCAGGGCCTGGGCCAGCACCACCGGGTTGCGCATGGCCGCCAGCAGCACCGCGGTGCCGATCTTCACCCGCTCGGTCTTCACCGCCAGCGCCCCCAGGGTGCTGATGACCTCCAGCCGCGACTTGGCGGTGACGCTGTCGCCGATCCACACCGAGTCGTAGCCGGCCTTTTCGACCGCGTCCGCGAGGTTGAAGACGGGGCTCAAGTCCGGGACGGCGGTCTTGGCCAGAATGACGCCACGGGTCGGTAGCAGGATGCCGAAGCTGAGCTTTTTGTTCATGTAGTGCTCCCGAAGGTTTCAGATTTGAATGAAAAGGTCGTTGGTGCCCTCGTTGGTAAGCTGGGTGATGGTGGTGATGCGGTCGCTGAACTCCTTGAGGGTTCCAACGGAGCTATGGCCGACGTCAATGAGGATCGAGAAGAGCGAGAAGCTCAGCCGGTCCTTTTCCCTGAGGAAGCGTTCCGACCACTCCGGCGACACCTGGCACTCCCCATCCGTGATGAAAACGATATCGCCCTTTTTATAACGTGATTTCTTGAGGCACTCCAGCGCTGCGTCCAGCGGTGTCTCGAAGTCCGTGCCGCCTCCAGGGAAATGCTCCGCCAGATCCATGAGCTTGTCCGGTTCGACGTCGGCACCACGCCGCGTGGTCATGTCCAGGACGTGGAGCGCCGTATCCCTGGAGGAGAAGCAGATGGAGCGGAACGGCCGGCGCTGGCGCCGCGTCAGCTCCAGGAGGGTCAGGGTCACGGCCTTGGACCAGAGCTCCTTGTCGCCGGACATGGAAGAGCTGCCGTCCAGGCAGACCACCACCGGACCCTTGCGTTTCTCCTCCATGCCCCGGAGCGAGTACTGCAACAGCTCGTTCTCCAGCAGCCGGCGCTGAAAATCCCGGTGCAGCAACGGGTGGTGCAGCGTCACCAGCTCCTGCGGCAGCAGGTGCTCCAGGGCGCCTCCCTGCTCCACCGCGTAGAGTTCCTCGTTGGCCCGCTCGAAAGTGCGCTTGCGTAATGCCAGGGCGTGGGACTTCATCCTCCCGACCATGCGGATGAGCTTCTTGAGCTTTTCGTTGCCGGCCAAACGCCGGCCCAGCTCAAGCCGCCGGTCGGCGGGAAGGCGTCCACCCGATCCCAGGGCCGTGCCCCATTGCTCGGCTTCCTCGTCAGCCTCCTCGAGGTTCTGAGCGGCGCGTATGGCCGAGGCCTGCACCCGCGCCCGGGCCTCGTTCCCGACCCGCTCCAGGTCCTCGGTCAATTGCCGTTGTTTCTGCCGGATGGATGCCGCATCGCCTCGGAGCTTGCTCCTGAGCCGTTCCTCGACCTTGGCCAGCGCGTCCTCCTTGCCGGCCGCGTCCTCCTGCTCGCCCAGTTCCCCGGCATGCTCCAGCGTCTCCCGGGTCTTTTCGAAATCCTCCTCCTGCTGCCGCAGCTTCCAGGTGTCCATCATGTCGTGCCGCGTCCACGGCTTCTCCGACTTGAGCATGTCCAGGAGCCCTTCGCCCACGAGCAGCGTGCACAGGCCGGCCTTGGCCTCGTCGAGCAGGGTGATCTCCCTCAGGATGCGGCTCACCTCGCCGTCGCGCAGGGCGGTGAGGAGGGTCCGGTTGACGGACGCGCTGGGCAGCACGTCCGATTCGCCGGCGAAGACGATGTTGTACTTGAACAGCAGGCAGAAGACGTCCTGGAGGAGCGAGGGGAAGTGGGGGAGGAGCGCCTGGCCGGCTTGCTCCAGCTCCCCGAGCGAGGCGGCGTCCCGGCGAAGCTGCCCGTAGGCGTGGCGGTCGTAGCGGTCGCTCTCGATCCAGTTGGCGTTCTCGGGCAGACCGGCCGGCAACGGGGCCTTCCGCGGCGCCTTCTTCTTCGGGGTCCGCCGGGCCACTACAAGTCCTCCAGCAGGCGTTTCTGAAGGGTCTGGATCTCGTCCCGCATGCCTTCCACCCGGTCGAGGGGACGGTCCGAATCGGACGCCTTTTCGATGATCTGTCCGATCCGGCCGAGGATGTTGCGGAGCTTGGTGTGTCCTTCGATGAGGGCCTGGGAGCGCAGTTCCTCCGTATCCCACGGACGCTGTACGTATTCCTCGATCTCCCGGGCCTGGTACAGGAGCTCCTGCGCTTCCTGCTCGTAACCGAGCACGATCTCGCGGATGGTGGCGCCGACCTCGGCGTGCTCGGAGGGTTCGCGCCACAGGATGTGTTCCAGGAACAGCAGACTCGGGTCCGAGACCTGGGCATCGCCGGCCAGATACGAATGTGCCTTCATCAGCGCCAGGGATTGGCGGTAGCGCCGGTCGGAGGCGACGATCTGTTTCTTGCCGAGCTGCCGGCGGATCTCGGCCATGGCCCGGTGGACGTGGCCGGGGACCGGCTGGGCCTCGACCTCCCGCTGCATCTGGTTGAGCTCGTCGAGAGTGAGGCGGACCTGAACCTCCGGGCGCGACGCCTCCAGCATGCGCAGAAACCGGTAGTCCTCCTCGATGTATCCCACCACGAACCGCAGCAGGAAGCGGTCGTACAACGCCGTCAGCTCGTCGTCCTCGGGGAGCTCGTTGCTGGCGCCGAACAGGGTGATGAGCGGCACGTCGCAGACGTTCCGGCCGTTGTGGAACCGGCGCTCGTTGATGATGGTCAGGATCGAGTTCAGGATCGAGGAGTTGGCCTTGAAGACCTCGTCCAGAAAGGCGATGTGAGCCTCCGGGAGCTTGCGGGTGGTGACCCGCCGGTAGTCGTCCTGCTCGAGCCCCTTGAGGCTCACCGCGCCGAAGAGCTCTTCGGGCGCGGTGAAGCGGGTCAGCAGCCACTGGAAGTAGTCGGCGCCGTCGATACGGCGGCACAACTCATCGGCCAGCATGGACTTGGCCGTGCCCGGCGGGCCGATGATCAGCAGGTTCTGGGCCGAGAGCAGCGCGGCGAGGGCGCCGTCGATGAGATCGCCGCGTTCCAGGAACGTCTGTCGCAACTCGTCCCGAAGCGCCAGCAGTTTTTCCTTGGGGGTCATGCGGTAAGTCTATGGGTCAAGGAACGTGTAACAAAACGGGGATTGCGGCACAAACATTCGCTGCCGGAGGGAAGGGTGGCCGCAAAACACGTCGTGGGCCGGCGGTTCCAGCGGGTTTATCTTGCAACCGGGCACCAGAGGGTTTACTGTAAAAACAAGTCAGGCCGCGCAATTGGCCAAGGCTCATCGAGTCGAAAGGAGGGAAGCCCATGCCCATTGTCACGATCATTCGCGGAGCGTTCGGCGCGGGTCCGGAGGTCGCCGAGCGGGTTGCCCGGGATCTGGGTTGCCAGTGCGTGGACCGTGAGGTGCTGATGGAGGCTAGCAACCGCTACGGAATTCCCGAGGCCAAATACGAGGAGGTGCTCGAATCGGGGCCGCACTGGTGGGAGCGCTGGCGCGAGAGCCTGCGGCTGTATCGCATCACGCTTCAGGCCGCCATGTGCGAGATGGCCCGCGACGGGCAGCTCGTCTATCACGGCCACATGGGGCAGGAGTTGCTGCCCGGCGTGAGCCATGTCCTCAAGGTCCTGTTGACGGCGCCGCTGGAGTATCAGGTGGAGCAGGTGCGGGAGCGGGAGGGGCTCGACGAGGCCGGCGGGCGGCGTTACGTGGAAAGCGTGAACAAGGCGCGCTCCCGGCGCATGGAGGCGATTTTCGGCGCGGACTGGCGCGACGCGTCGCGCTACGACCTAGTCCTGAACGCCGGTCAGATGACCGTCGACACCCTGGCGCAGTTGATCGAGGACGCGGCGGGCAGGCCCGAGTACCAGAAGAACCCGGAGTCGGAGCAGGTCTTCAACGAACTGTCGCTGACGTCGCGAGTTCAGGCGGCGCTGATCGTGTCGCCCAAGACCCGTAACCTGAACGTGCGCGTCCGGGCATCCGGGGGCGTGGTGCATGTCTCCGGTATATTGACCCAGCCCGCGCTTCAGGAGGAAATCATCGCGGTGGCGAAAGAGGTTGCCGGGACCACGACGGTGGAGACGGACTTCGAATCGCCGCCGGTGGAGTACATGTTTCCCTAATCGATCGGGAGGAAGTGAATGGCACAGAAGAGCATTCTGGTGACCGGGGGTACCGGTCTCGTGGGCGCCTATGTGGTGGGGATGCTGCAGCAGCGCGGCGAGCGCCCGGTGATCTTCGATGTGGCGGTGAATGAGCGGCTGCTCAGAGCCGTCGGAGTGGATCCCGCGTCGGTGGAGACCGTGCGCGGCGACATCCTGGACATGCCGCAGCTCGTGAGCGCGATTCGGGACTACGACGTGGGCCAGGTTATCCACCTGGCCGCGTTCCTCGGCGAGGAAGTGCAGCGGCGCCCCTACACCGGCGTGCGCCTGAATCTCATGGGCACCGTCAATGTGCTGGAGGCCGTGCGTCTGGAGAACGTGCCGAGGATCACCTTTCCCAGCTCGGGCACCGTCTATCTCGGCTCGTTCGCGGAGGGGCTCAAGAGTATCGACGAGACCATCCCCATCAACCCGCCGTCGGTCTATGCCGCCACCAAGGGCGGCTGCGAGTTTCTCGGCAACGCCTACGCCAAGATGTACGGCTTCGAGTTCGTGTGCATTCGCTACGTGGGAGGGCTTTACGGCCCGTCGCCCACCACCATGAAGGCCACCCGCGAGCAGGCGATCCAGGACATGATCCGCGCCGCCCTGAAGCGCGAGGACGCAACCGTGAACTGGCCCTATGGACCCACGGAGGTGCTCTACGGCAAGGATGCGGCCACGGCCACCGTTCTCGCCGCGCTGAAGCCGGAGCACAAGGACCGGCTCTTCCACATCGGCTGCGCCGGCATGGTCACCGGCGACGATATCCTCGCGGCGTTGAAGCAGGAGTTCCCCGAGTCCAGGGTGACGCTCAAGAAGGGCAGCGATCCCATGGCCTATCCGGCGAACCGGCCTCTGACCGATCTGTCGCGCGCATCGGAGCAACTTGGCTTCGAGGCCGAATACACCCTCGACAAGGCCTTGGCGGACTACGCCGAGACCATGAGGAAGCTCGAGGGGCTGTAGCGGTCCGCGAGTTCGCGGGCTGCCGGTCCTTCGCGAATCATGATCGTAGCCGTAGTCCTGTCGGCGGGTGCGTCCACCCGCATGGGAAGCCCCAAGGCGTTGCTGCCGGTAGAGGGCGTTCCGTTCATCGAACGCATCGTGCGCGCGCTGGAGCGCGCGGACGTGGACAAGACCCTGGTGGTGCTGGGCTACAACGCGGACGCCATGCGGGAGGCCATTGCGTACCTGGGAGTCGACACCGTCGTCAATCCCGACTACGCCCGCGGGCAGCTCTCCTCGTTGCAGACCGCCATCCGGGCATTGCACGGCGAGGCGGTGGAAGCCATCCTGGTTCACCTGGTGGATCACCCGTTCATCGAAAGTGAGGTGGTGAACCGGATGATCGGGGCCTTCCGCGCCCAGGCGAAGCTCATCGTGGTGCCGCGTTTTGCCGGCCGGCGAGGCCATCCGGTGCTCTTCTCCAGCAAACTCTTCCCCGAATTCCTCGCGGCGTCGCTGGAAACCGGCGCCAAGCCGGTGGTGCGGGGCCATCCAGAGGAGACCCTGGAGCTGGAAACCGGCGAGGAAGGTATCCTCATCGATATCGACACGCCCGAGGAATACCGAAAACACGTAAGGAGCCCATAGTGTCCCGGTTGAACCTGAACTTCGCCTGCGGCAGCTACGATCTGTTGCGGCCGCTCTGGGAGAAGGTCGTAGAGCCCGCCGGCATCGACCTCAACGTCATGACCATGCAATCGCCGGAGCGCCACGGACGCATGTTGCGTCATGAGGAGTTCGACGCCTGCGAGCTGTCGCTGGTGGGCTATCTGGTGGCCCACGACCAAGGGCGGGACTTCACCGCCATCCCCGCGTTCCCGCACCGGCGTTTCCGCCACAGCTACATGGTCAAGCGCACCGGCTGTGGCATCGAAAAGCCTTCCGACCTTAACGGCAAACGAATCGGCCTCGATACGCTGCAGAACTCCGCGGGCCTGTGGATGCGCGGTATCCTGCAGGACTATTACGGTCTGGACCTGTCCACCGTGGAGTGGTGGTGCCAGGAAGAAGAGGACGTGCCGCTGGAGCCGGCCTCGTGGATGAAGATCCATCGGGTCGGCGAAGGCCGGAACATCGACGAGATGCTATGCGCCGGAGAGCTCGAAGGGTCGCTCTATCCCGAGGTGCTGCCGTCCATCCGGGCGGGCTCGGACAAGGTGGCGCTGCTGTTTCCGGACCCTCGGCAGGCGGAAGTCGAGTACTACGGCAAGAGCGGCATCTTTCCCATCATGCACACGGTGGTCATCAAGGACGAGATACTGGAGCGCAGCCCCTGGGTGGCGGTAAGTCTCCTTCAGGCGCTCCAGCGCTCCAAGGAGGTCTGTTACGAACGCATGCGTGATCCCCGGAGCCTTGCCCTGGTCTGGGCCAAGGAAGAGCTTCAGGAGCAGCATGCCATCTTCGGGTCTGATCCCTGGCCCTACAGCCTGGAGGCCAACCGGCCGGCGCTTGAGGCCGCGGTGCGCTACGAGTTCGAGCAGGGTATGATCAAGCACAAGCCCGAGATAGAAGACCTGTTCTTTCCGCCGTCGCTCCAGGAGATCCAGCACTACGTCTGAATACTCACAGCCCCAGGACAACTTGACGGTCTTGACGGCCTATTGACACTGTCCACCGGTCCTGTGGAAAACCTGTTCACAGCAGCGTGTCCGAACGCGTCCCAGGCCATGACAAACGGCTGTTCCAACGACCTGCACAAAGTATAATCAGCGTTTTCCGTACGTTTTCGAATCCTTATCTGCGACTGGACGCCGACAATGGGTGTGCGTTTTCTTTCCGGAATCGGCCTGCTCAGATTCGAAATGTCCGGTGGGTGCTCGGAGCGAACAGCTCCTCGATGGGCATCCGGCGCTCGATCATGCCTTGCTCGTGCATGTAACGCACGAATGTTTCGAGGGTCTTGCGGTTGGATTCCAGGCCGTAGGGCCAGAAGTCCTCGCCCATGGTCTCCACCGTCTGATAGGCGTGTTCGGTCAGGAACGGCAGCGAGAGTGGCAGGGCGCTGGTCTGGGTCAGGTCGGCCATGGCCAGGTCCTTGGCCTCGGAAAATGCCTTCATCAGGGTCGCCGCCACCCACGGATGCTCATCGAGGAGCTCTTTCCTCATGGAGACGGTGTGCATGATGGGGAAGATGCCGGTGCGGTTGAAGTAGTCCCGTTCCACCTTCCATGGCTCCGGAAAGAGCCGGCTCACCGTGGAGCCGGCCGGGTCGAAGGTGGAGGGGGTCCGGGCCGTGATCAGGGCCTGTATCTCGCCGTCCCCGAGCATCCGCGCAAGCGACCGGTCACGCGGGGCGAAGCCCAAGCTGATTCCGGCGGGCTCCACCGGCTC
>Ga0209754_1001708_pt1 | contig 20320 bp, 23 predicted proteins | sample MesohylBB_FD_187295 | JGI IMG/M metagenome (GOLD analysis project Ga0209754, IMG submission 187295) | Host-associated microbial community of the marine sponge Aplysina aerophoba from Gulf of Piran - sponge mesohyl, lysed by bead beating... | ecosystem: Host-associated > Porifera > Sponge >... | reverse complement strand
AACTGATGTAACTTTACTGGTTTCTCTTTAGGTATTTGAGCAAGATTCCCTGCAGATTTTAACATTGCCAGACGGGTCTTGATTACCTTAGCGTTTTGCTTGCCATATGATTTCAGAAGCTCTTTGTCGGAATTACATACTTTTGCATGCTTTTTAGTTCTGAATGATATATCCATAATTATTTTTTATTACCTATTAGGTAATGATTTTACTTATTTTTACAATAGTTAAATTATGAAAAACAGGAAAACCTTGGGATAGCTATAATTTTGGAATACTTTCAAGGAGTGGGGTTTGGCGAATTTAAAGCTAATCATGCATTGCCCAGGGCTATCGCATTTAAAATTTTACAATGGTTTTGCTTGCTGACGAACTCTATATTGTCAACATTTTTAGCCAGTAAAGGAAAGAAAAATCCTATAATCTCTTTCTGGAAATAATCTGTGAGGATAAATTACGTGAAATGTGATAGAATGTTATTTCAAATGCGATATCCTTGCATTATACTGCCTCGTCAATTGTATTGTTTTGATTGAATAGGAGAAAATGCAGGTGGAAACAACTGAAAAATTTTAAATGCGATAGCCCTAGGGGTACATGGAGTGGAGCGATTGAATGCCTGAAATCACAATGGGTGCCTCTATGGGTTCAACAAAAGGATTACAACAATTCAGGAAATTTTGGATTATTTGAGAAAGGTGCGGTATGGTTACCAAACGATCTTTCTTCATTTGAAGACCTCCTATACAATACTTCGCCGCAATCTCCTGAGCCTGATTTCTATAGTCTATTTGTTAAGCGGTTACTCCCGCTTATCAAAAAGACACCACTTGAATATGATGAGATAGTGAATTGCATTGAGGCTCACTACCAGCAAATTAAGGTATGGCTGAAACGAAGCGTTGAAGATGGTTTTTTTAGTAGAAAGATAAGACCTCTCAGGTATGAGTTACAACCCGTTTCATTATTTCATACACCTACAGATTTTGAACTTGGTAATCGTAATTTGAATTTAGATATGTACATCTTATTCCTTTGTAAATTAGAACAGTTTACACGTGATCAACCTCAACAAAAAGATGATATAATCAACCAGCTGGAACTACTTTCGCCACAAATAACAGGCTGGCTCAAACGAGGTGTTGAGGAGGGTCATATTGATAAGAAAATTAAACCTGTCCGGTATCAATCAATAGCCAATGTAAAACACTAATAATTGTAGAATCATTGGTACTATGGAATAATACGCGTGATGACCGTTAGATTACAGCAATTGAATACTCATTAATAAGACATTCCTAAACAATTCGGATCAACTGGACCTGTCCAGTATTTGTTAACTGTTTTGAGAGAACAACAAATAAGAATTTTCTTCCTACAATAAGTTCGCTATCAATCATGAACTACAACGCCTTTAAAGTGAGTGCTGGATTGCTTATTCGTAATAAATTGAACGTTCCAACAATTTCCTGCTGTAAAGGGGATATGGTTCTATTGAATCCTCAACCTTTGAGGTACTAACAGGATTCCGAAAATTAATATTAGTAAAATAACAGTATATTGCATAGGCTCTAGGGGACACAACATTTGATATGAAAATGTTAATCTTCAAAGGAGAAAATTAAAGGAGATGTTGATGATTAAAAGACTTTTAGCACTGGTTTTTGTTTCGGTTTTATCCGTTTCCCAAGTAATTGGACAGGGTCTGCCTGACCTTGATGGCAGGGAAATTGTAGTGGTCACGGAAAATGCCTATCCACCGTTGCAATTTATAGATCCCGGTTCCGGTGATGCCATTGGATGGGAATACGATGCAATGGAGGAAATTGCTTCCCTCTTGAATGCCAACATTACCTATGAGAATATAAGTTGGGATGCCATGATCGCTGCAGTTAGTGAAGGTCAGTATGATTTGGGAATGACAGGTATTACCATTCGGGAAGACCGAATGGAAAAGGTTGATTTCTCAATCGCTTATATGCGTTCGGAAATGGTCATGATGGTCAGAGGTGATGAAAGCAGGTTTGAAAATGCTGAAGAGTTTGCGGCTGATTCGGATTTATTGATGGCTGCCCAGCCGGGTACGACACCGTTTTATGTTGGTGTGTATGATGTGCTTGATGGTAACGAACAAAATCCCAGAATAGTATTGTTTGAAACCTTTGGTGCTGGCGTGCAGGCTTTGAAAACTGGTGATGTTGACCTTGTCTTGACTGATGGAACGGCTGGTGCCGGCTATGTTGATGCTTCAGATGGAGGCCTGAAAATTATTGGAAGTCCCTTGGGAACCGAGGATTTCGGGTTTATTTTCCCCAAGGGCTCAGACTTGGTTGAACCAATGAATGAAGCTATCAGGGCAATGCTAGCTTCTGGCTCTATTGATGCTTTAAACAAAAAATGGTTTCTTGATTACAAATTGGGGCAATAAACCTGTTGGCTAACAGGTAGTCACCAATCGAAGTAATACTCCGGATTAAATAATCCGACCCGGAATAAACAGATGGGGCAAGGAGACCAATCAAAAGAAGATTTCCCCTGGTGGTTAATCATCGCCGGGGGAATTGGAGCATTTGCAACTTTTCAAATATTATCCAATGAGATTTATACCCAGGTATTAACGGCCCTCTCGTCCGGTATTTATATTACCATATTTGTAACCCTTATTGGCTTCTTCATGGCTTCCGTAATTGGCTTGCTTCTGGCCTTGGCAAGCTTATCCAAATATCTGTTGCTAAGGCAATTTGCGAGGCTATATATCGAGATTGTCAGAGGCGTTCCCATTTTGGTATTGCTACTTTATGTCGCCTTTGTATTTGCCCCGGCTCTGGTCATGGGTTGGAACCATATTGCGGATTTCCTGGGTTTGGAACCGGCAAGGACCAGAGACTTTTCGTTATTGTGGCGAGCTATCCTGGCACTTACCGTTGGTTATTCAGCCTTTATAGCCGAAGTTTTTCGGGCAGGATTGCTGTCAGTTCCCGTAGGTCAAATTGAGGCTGCGCACTCTTTTGGTCTGAATTCCTGGCAAAGATTCAGGTTAATTATCTTTCCACAAGCCATAAAAACAATTCTACCTCCTTTAGGCAACGATTTCGTTGCCATGGTCAAGGATAGCTCCCTGGTTTCAGTCCTGGGAGTTTTGGATATCACTCAGTTGGGCAAGTTGACTGCTGCAGGTAATTTTCGTTATTTTGAAACATACAATGTGGTGGCAATGATATACCTGGTAATGACCATTTCCTTATCCTTAATGCTGAGAAGACTGGAAAGGCATCTTCGACAGCGACCTTGATCTCTCCCATGGCAAACCAAATTCAGGGATTTAATGAGCAATAGTGAAATTCAACAATACCCAGTCAAATGGTCCTGTTTTGCACGAAGTTTTGCAATATAGCTTTCTTGATCATAATTCACATTATAGGCTGTGATTAGTTCGCCTTTTTTAATGGGTTTAGTAACCTTGGCATTTTCCAGTAAGCCGCAGGGAATGGCTTTTTCGTCCCTGGCTTCATCAGCCCGATAAGTTACCGCTTGATAGCCGTATTCGCCAATCTTCCCAAGTAATTCCCCCTGAGCAAGGTCATTTTTTGCCACGGCACAAACTTTAGCACTGGGAACCGGATTGGGAAACATATCTGCCTTGTTATATAGAACTGCTCTGGCACAGGTAAGTGGAACCTCAAGGGAAGTGAGATGATAAGGCCTGATCAGTGAAAAAAAGGCCCCTCACCCACTTTGAGGTCTATCATTCGCTACAATATCCGGGGACGTTCAGCTTCAATAATAACAAACACACCTAGCGCAATTCCTTTCCCAACTGAAAAATCGACACATCCCGATGCCGACAAAATCCCTCCATGTTCCTTGGGTATCAAGACACTTGCCAACTCATCAGGTCCAACATTGGGCCCATGCATACTAGTATCACTCCTTCATTGAATTGATGGATAAAGGCGAGATACTAGGAAGAAATACTGCTCGCAATTAATTGGTGTTGACTGTTGACAGAATGACAGAGAATAATGCAAATTAATTACATCACTTCTAAGGTGTTGAAATACTAGGAACATCCGGTACTAATCCCGTTGCGTTGGCAATAGCGGCCATTTTGACCATGGTTTTCGATCCCTCAACAAAATCCACCAACATTCGTGGATTCATATTCCTGGCGGAGACCTCCTCAGCATAATCTTCGGGAATAGCATCAAAATGCAAAGGATTATTCTTGCCTTTGCCTGCCGCAACGATTGAGTGCCCCATTGCCATCAATTTGCTAGGAGGTATCTTGAGATCTACTTCCAAGAAGTGTCAAGTTATTGTATCAACGCAATCTACGGACCTATTGAATTGTTTTTCGCCAGAGAATGTCATCGTAATAGACCGCATAAAAGGGCTTTCATGCTTTCAGCGTCTGAGTGAAAGTAAATTGGATAATTGGCTTGAAGAATACACTTAAGGTGAACTCTGGCAGAAGAATTTACTTGGGGGCGACCGTGACTTGGATTCGAGTGTATATTTTCTGTGAAGGAGAAACTGAGGAAACATTTATTAAAGAAATCCTAGTGCCACATTTCAATTTCAAGGAATTAGAGCTCAAACCAATACTTATAGGCGGTCTTCAACCACGTTCTTTTCCCAAGGTAAAACAGGAAATAAAGTTCCTTTGTCGTAGAGATAGGAGTACTTGGGTTTCAACCATGGTAGACTATTATGGATATCCAGGGGATCTTCATGGGAAGACCACTCCAGGTAGTCAAAGGAAAAAAGCAAAAACATTAATCCCTGATAATTGTCTACACGATCTGTGGATTTATGGCAGGTGTAGCGGGTTTGATTATGGCTGGAAGAACCAATTCAGGCATTCCCAAATGCCGGACAAGGGATGGAATTGGAAGCAATAGCCGCAGTCATTATCGGTGGGGCAAGTTTCTTCGGTGCCCGAGGCCAGGTTTTGGGAATATTTGGTAGAGTTCTCATTATGGGACTTATCAGAAATGGCTTGAACCTGAACGATGTAAGCACCTTCTGGCAGCAGATCCTTATCGGGGGAATAATTGTCCTGGCAGTCTTTATTGATGTATTACGGAGAGACTGGGGTACAAGAGGTTAGAAAAGGTGAATTCTTACAGGCCTAAAATAGTTGTATTTTTTGGTATTACCCTGAATATTCTCAACCGTTTCACTGCTCCAGCGAGCTCAAGCAAGGACAAGTGCTCTATTTACATTGCAGTCCTTGGTCGGAATCGTCGCTAATTTAGAGAAGTATATAATTCTCTATGTAAGAGGAATCAGTCCTCGAAATAATCGGAGTGGGATTTTCTGATACCCTTGATGGTGTCGTCAAGTCGAGAAAGGTGTTTGGTAATGGCAATCATCAACTTAGATTCGTCACGATTCATCAATGTAGAGACGATCTGGCGATGGTCTTCAAGTAATTCATCCATTGTTGCCGGTTCGGTCAAGCTAAGAACACAGAGACGGTCAACCATGGCCTTGTTTTCCGATATGGTGTTGAACATGAAGGAACAATCACCGGCATCGCACAGGTGACTGTGAAAATCGTAGTCGAGGATGTGAAACCGTTTGAAATCCATTTTTTTGGCAGAATTTTGCTGATCTTCAAGATCTTGTTCAAGTATCTCGAATTGTTTCGTGGTTGCCAAGCGACAGGCTCGTCGCAGTATTTCACACTCGGTTGCCATGCGGATGAACCTGCTACGCTTGATCTTTTCGGATGAAAACCCTCGCACTACAGTGAATTTCTGTGGAAGTATGAGTAAAAGATTGAGATTGGCAAGCCGAATGAATGCCTCACGAACTGGTTGGCGTGATATATCAAACTCACGGGCAATTTCCACCTCGCTTATCCGAGTGCCTGGCACCCATTTCAGGGACACAATTCGGTCATGCAGATGATGAAAGACCTCATCTGCAGTGGTATTTCTATTTAACTGGGTCAGGGTTTGCATTAATAATTTCCATTTGACTTTGATCACTAAATATAAACCTTAGAACCAAAAAATCAAATGCAGGCCGGGCAGGGCAACAATTTACCAGTTTTACCTTTGGCTGGCACTCGAAGGCCCATTTCCAGTGATAACCTGTCTTTCACTAAATAAAATTTTTTGTTTGCTATTATAATAATTTTATAATATACTAGTATACAAGTATACAAGATTAAATTCCAGAGCAAAATCCAAATTGCCAAACAGGGTATGTGAACGGATGTCAACGGTCGACTTAAAAGAGATCTACAAACTTTACGGCGAATTGCAGGTGGTACATGGTATTGACCTCACGATTACCTCCCATGAATTTGTTGTTCTCGTCGGACCTTCAGGCTGTGGTAAATCAACAATCTTGCGAATGGTTGCCGGACTTGAGGAAATTTCACAAGGTGATCTCATGATTGATGGCAAGGTCATGAACCGGGTTGCTCCCAAGGACCGGGATGTTGCAATGGTTTTTCAGGATTATGCCCTCTATCCGCATTTGAATGTCGCCGACAACATAGCTTTTGGCCTTCGGATTCAGAAAGTCAACAAGGAGGTAATATCCAGATCGGTTACCGAGGTGGCCGGCATATTAAACCTGACCGAGTATCTCGACAGACGACCGGCGGACCTGTCTGGTGGACAACGTCAACGGGTTGCCATGGGGCGGGCAATCGTTCGCCAACCCAAGGTATTCCTGTTCGATGAACCACTTTCCAATCTGGATGCCAAGCTTCGTACTCAGATGCGTTCAGAGATCCGCAGATTACACAATCGGCTAAAAGTAACTTCCATTTATGTCACCCATGACCAAATCGAGGCAATGACACTCGCGGACCGGATCGTGGTAATGAATGGAGGTCGGATTGAACAAATCGGTTCTCCGATGGAAGTATTCAACAATCCAGTCAATACCTTTGTGGCAAGTTTTATTGGTTCACCGCCAATGAACCAGTTGCATGGAACTTTGGATCGTGGACCGGAAGGTATCTCGGTAATTTTGGGAGATATTCGCCTCAAGGTCCAGAGTACATTGCAGGGCGACCATGAACAAGGGGTTATCGTTGGGATACGTCCGGAACATGTTTCACTTGTACCTACCAGCGACACCTCACCGGTTGAAATTAAACTCGATTTGGTTGAACCACTTGGGTCCGAGGCCATCCTACACACAATGTTCGGGAACGAGCCCTTTATGATCAAGACCGAGACTCACGGTGATGTGGATCACTTGTCTGGATTATCAACTGTGCATGTACCTGCCAGTCTAGTAATGGTATTTGATGCCAAGACAGGTATGGTAATGGACCAGAGGGGGTAGAAATGCCAACCCCTCAAACACGTGAACACTATCCATCCGGTAAAGTTTCTCAGTTTGTATGGAAGGAACGACTTGCCTGGCTCGGAGACCATTTCAGACGCGATTGGCAGATCTACGTAATGTTGGCGCCGATGGTCATTTGGTTTATCATATTTCTTTATAAGCCAATGTACGGGCTACAGGTGGCATTCAAGGACTATTCGATCTTCCGCGGGGTTGCTGCCAGTCCCTGGATAGGCATTGAGCATTTCGAAACCTTGTTTGCGAATTCACAATTCCTCCGAGCTGTAAAGAATACTATTTTTATAAGCGCTCTGAGTCTGATCTTTGGATTTCCAGTTCCGATATTTCTGGCATTGATGTTCAACGAAATTATCAATGCCATTTACAAGAAGACGGCACAAACCATTGTCTATCTACCTCATTTCATCTCGACAGTAATTATAGCTGGTATTGTCATCACCGCGTTCTCACCTAGTGCGGGAATTATCAACACCGTAATAGGGTGGTTCGGCATTGATCCGATCTACTTTCTGACCAAGCCTGAATGGTTCCGGCCTATTTTCATCGGATCAGGTATCTGGCAAGAAGCAGGTTTTTCCTCAATCATATTCCTGGCAGCAATTGCCGGGGTGAATCCGTCCCTATATGAAAGCGCTGTGGTCGATGGTGCCAGCCGGTGGCAGATGATGTGGAAAATAACCATACCATCTATCATGCCTACTATAATAATCATGCTGATAATCCGCATCGGGAACCTGATGGAGGTCGGGTTTGAGCTCATTATCTTGCTCTATCAACCAGCAACCTATCAAACCGCTGATGTCATAAATACCTTCATTTATCGCCAAGGTCTTCAGGGAGGGCAGTATGACCTGGCTGCAGCTGCGGGGCTGTTCAATGCCGTAATCGCCTTTGTACTGGTGATGGCGGCCAATTCTCTCTCGCGACGTTATTCGCAGACGTCGTTGTGGTGAGGGTACATAAATGGCTTCGATGAATTTATACTCACGTGGTGACAAGTTCTTTGTCCGCATCAACATGCTGCTGATTGGACTGTTCACAATCAGTACACTGTACCCGTTCATTTATATCGCAGCAGTCTCTTTCAGTTCAGGTTTCGCTGCTCGAGCTGGTAACGTCATACTTACACCGATAGATGTAACCATTGCCGCCTATGCCCGAGTCCTTTCAGAACCACAATTCTGGAATTCATATGGCAATACCTTCATTTATACAATTGGTGGGACTCTGACGAGCCTTATCATCATAATTCCAGGTGCCTATGCACTCTCGCGACCGCAACTGCTCGGTCGACGTTTCTGGAATCTGCTTGTCGCCTTCACCATGTGGTTCAATGCGGGTATGATTCCTTTTTGGCTCAATATTCGTGACCTCGGCCTGCTTGATAGCTATTTTGGCATTATCATTGCATTCGCCTGCAATGCCTTCAACATTATCCTGTTGCGTAATTTCTTTGAAAGTATTCCACGTTCATTCGAGGAAGCGGCACGGATGGACGGAGCCAATGAATTCCAAGTGCTCTGGAAAGTGTTCATTCCACTCTCGAAACCGGCAATTGCAACCATAACATTGTTTTGTGTCGTTGCTCGTTGGAATGGCTTCTTCTGGGCAATGGTGTTGTTGACGGATGAAGGAAAGATTCCACTACAGGTTTACCTCCGACAGGTAATTGCAAGACTGTCGGATGACGAGGAATTTTCCTCAACACTTCTGAATGCACCGTACAGTGTGGAAACCGTTTCTGCTGCGATTATCGTTTGCTCGATAATCCCGGTGCTGATTTTCTACCCATTCATCCAGAAATATTTTAACAAGGGCATCCTTCTGGGTGGAATCAAGGGATGACCTCAATTTCGCAGAAAGGAGAATTTTTATGCGATACTTTTTATCAATAATTTCAATCGCCCTGGTTGGGATGGTTGGCACGTCACCAGCAATTGCACAGGAACACCTGAAAATTGTCGACGAGCCGCTTGAACTGACCGTTCACATGCATCATAAGCGATATCCTGCTTATAATGAAGAATGGCCAGTCGAACAGGAAGCCAGACGATTGACAAACATCCATCTAAAAAATGCTACCATGGGTTCAAATACTGACAACAGTGGTGAAGCAATGAACCTGTTACTGGCTTCTGGCAACATTCCAGACATTGTTGGGACGTCACGAATCAAGGATATCGTGAATCAGTACGGTCCCCAAGGTGCCTTCTTGCCGCTGAATGACCTGATTGAAGAGCATGCGCCGCATCTCAAGGCATACTTTGATGCGAGACCTGATGTCCGGTCATCAATAACAGCAGCCGATGGTAATATGTACTACATTCCATATCTGCCCGATGGTAAATATGGCCGGGCATATTTCATACGCTATGATTGGCTCGACAAGCTGGGACTTGATGTCCCACAGAATGTAGACGAGGTCAAGGCGACACTTGAAGCATTCCGCGATCAAGACCCAAACGGGAACGGGTTAAAAGACGAAGTGCCCTATTTTGCCAGACAATGGGAGGAACTGATTAGGCTGGTCACACTTTGGGATGGAAGGTCATCAGGGTCTGACATTTATCATGATTTCTACGTCGTTAATGGCCAGATCAAGCATCCCTATGCAGGTGAAGGTTACCGAGAGGGCATTAAGAATCTAACTCAATGGTATGAAGAAGGGCTTATTGATGCAGAGATTTTTACTCGTGGCTCCAGCGCACGCGAATATCTGCTTTCAGAGAATCTGGGTGGTATGACACATGACTGGTTTGCATCTACCAGCGGTTATAACACGACCCTGCAAGACAAGATTGATGGGTTTCTGTTCAAGGCATTCGCACCTCCAGCTTCTATTTCGGGAGCACGAATAGAGGAGAATCGCCGTATTCCTGTCAAACCTGATGGGTGGGCTATTGGTGGTACCAATGAGCATCCTGTCGAAACCATCAAATATTTCGATTTTTGGTTTTCACCAGAAGGTCGGAATATAGTCAATTTTGGGGTAGAAGGTGTGCACTGGACAATGGAAGATGGCAAGGCAATATTTACTGATGCCATTCTCGGAACAGGACGCCCAGTGAATTCACAACTCTATGAACTGGGTGCCCAGTTGCATGCTCGTGGGTATTTTCAGGACTATGGCTACGAAATTCAGTGGTCAAACGAATACGCTCTAGAAGGTATCGCTCTTTACGATGAAGGTGATTATCTGATCGACCAGTTCCTAGGTGTTGCATTTTCTGAGGACGAACAGAAAGTTTATGACAAGTACTGGACATCCCTCCGGACCTATATGCTAGAACGTCAACAAGCATGGATTCTGGGAACAGGAGACGTCGAGGCTGACTGGGATGATTATATTTCTGATCTTAACTCAATGGGGTTGAGTGACGTGTTGGCTGCAATGCAGTCGGCATATGATCGCCAATATGGTAGCTAAACAATGCTAACAGGTGGCGAAGATATCCTTCGCCACCTGTTCCAATAGTAGGATAATCTAACAATGACATCACAGGATATTTCAACAATGCGTCGACTTGACGAACCAGAAGCCGGACGGCTTACAATTCAGTATTCACCCGTGACTGGAAGTGAAATAGTCGAGAATCCCCCGAGATTTACCTGGATTCCCGATATAGACCTCAAGGCGGCATATACTTTGTTGATTAAAGCCGACAACAGCAAGGAATATATTTACAAGAATATTCCGGTTAACTTCTTCGTTCCACCCGAGGTTTTGCCTGCGGGGGATTATACATGGAAATACTGTCTATGGACAGATGATCGGCAAGCCAGTGAATGGAGCCAGTCACGTGGATTTTCCTTGCAAGGTGATCTGCCGGAAACGCCACTCAAGACTCGGGACACACGATTTAAGGATATCTCTGAAAGCCATCCATGCCTGTGGTTGAACCGTAATAATATTGACACCTTCCGTGCTGCTCTGGAAAAGGATCCAGATCATTGCGGTTGGAAGAAATTCATGAAACATTCGGTCCTCCCTTGGAAAGATAGCCCACCAATGAAGGAACCGGCATCCTATCCGAGTGGCAAACGTGATGCTGTAACCTGGCGACAAACCTACATTGAATGTCAGGAACTGATTTACGCCATCCGCCATCAGTCGATTGCCGGCAAAATACTAGAGGATGACAATCTTTTGGTCAATGCCAGGGATTGGTTGATTGAAGCGGCTGGTTGGGATCCCAATGGAACAACATCAAGGAGCTATACCGATGAATGGGCCTTTCGGGTCAATTTGGCATTAGCTTGGGGTTACGACTGGTTATATGATGAATTGACACCAGATGAACGTAACTTGGTCCGAAGGGCTCTGCTTGACAGGACAAGGCAGGTGGCCGATCATTGCATTGAAAATGCCCAAATTCATCTGTTTCCATTCGACAGCCATGCAGTTCGTGCGGTATCGGCAGTGCTGATTCCTTCCTGTCTTGCACTGCTGGGCGAAGAGAGTGAAGCGGAGGACTGGCTGAACTATGCGGTAGAATTCTTGTACACGGTCTATTCTCCCTGGGGTGATATTGATGGTGGCTGGGCTGAAGGACCTCATTATTGGATGACTGGCATGGCTTATCTGATAGATGCGGCGAACATTCTTCGCAGCGCGACTGGTATAGATCTTTACCAGCGACCATTTCTGCAAAAAACAGGTGACTTTCCACTTTTTACCAAAGCTCCGGGAACACGTCGGGCTACATTTGGAGATGACAGCACTATGGGAGATCCCCCTGGTCTCAAGCTCGGCTATAACATGCGGCAGTTTGCCAGTACGACTTGCAACCCGACATATCAATGGTATTTCGATGAGATTTGCAGAAATGATCCGGGAACGGAAAAGGAGTTCTATAATTGGGGATGGTGGGACCTGAATTTTGATGACCTGGTTTACAGGCACGATTACGATCCTGTTGCCGGATTACCCCTCGATGATACTGACCGGTTACGCTGGTTCAAGGGTATTGGCTGGGCCGCCATACAGAAGTCAATGGACGATCCTGAGCGGCATATACAATTCGTCATGAAATCAAGTCCCTGGGGCTCAATCAGTCACAGCCACGGTGATCAGAATGCATTTTGCCTGGCAGCTTATGGTGAAGATCTGGCGATCCAGTCCGGTCACTATATAGCCTTCAATTCCTCAATGCATAGGAACTGGCGACGCCAGACGATCTCAAAGAATGCCATGCTTTTAAACGGCAAGGGGCAATATGCCGGGAGTGATAAGTTGGCTGCTATGAATGCCAGCGGTAAAATAGTTGAGGCTTATGAAGTGCATGACCATGTGTTTATACGTGGGGACGCAACAGCAGCTTATCAGAGCCTTTCACCCGAGATAACCAATGTCCTACGTGAGGTCTATTTTATTCATGACAGCTATTTCGTGATTATCGACAAAGTTGATGCCGCTGAACCTGTAACACTGGATTGGCTGTTCCATGCTAACGGCCCCATGGAACTAGGATCCACCACGTTCCGTTATGACGGAATTCGTGCGGGTATTTATGGCAAGTTCGTATGGTCGGAATCTGGTCACCCGGAAATGACTCAGATTACTGGCTTTCCCGATGTCGATCCAGCCGAGTATGATGGGCTGGCACAAAGTACGCATCTGCGAGCTGCATTTCCATCATCTAGGCACCACCGAATGGCTACATTACTGGTTCCTTACCCGGCGTCTGAACCACGCCGTATATTCCATTTTCTTGATGATCAGGGTTACGACTGTGATTTATATTTTACTGACTCAGAAGAACGCTCCTTCAAGATTTCCATCCCAAAAGCACTTTAATAATGAAAGGATAAACTATGAGTGACTCACAAAGCGGAAATATGACTATGAATTCTAACCTTGAAGGCAAGACAGCTATTGTTACAGGTGGTGGTCGCGACATTGGGCGTGCGTGTGCGTTGCGATTGGCTGCAGCGGGTGCTGCAGTGGCAATCAATTATCATAATTCTGGTGAAGGTGCTGATAGTGCAGCAAACCAGATAGTGGCTGCAGGTGGTAATTCATTCTCACAACAAGGTGATATGACTTCCGACGATGATGTGGCAAAATTAATTACCAAAACTTTGTCCGAACTTAGTAACAAAATCGATATCGTTGTCCATGTTACGGGAGGGCTTGTTGCCAGAAGGACGCTGGAAGAGATGGAAATTGACCATTGGAACAGGGTTATGGATCTGAATGCCACTTCATTTCTGCGGGTAGTCAAATGTGCTGTTCCACATATGACCAATGGTGGTTCAATTGTCGGATTTGCCAGCCAGGCCGGACGTGATGGGGGTGGACCTGGGGCAATGGCTTACGCAGCATCCAAGGGAACAGTGATGACCATGACTCGTGGTCTGGCCAAGGAACTTGGCCCTGCGATTCGTGTCAATTCGGTATGTCCGGGTATGATTGATACCGACTTCCACAATGTGTTTACCAAACCCGAAGTTCGTAAACATGTAGCGAACATCACCCCTCTCAAGCGGGAAGGTTCGTCCGAGGATGTTGCCAATCTGGTAGCCTATCTTGCTTCTGATCAGGCAGCATTTGTAACCGGAGCCAATATCGATATCAACGGTGGAACGTTTTTTTCATGAGCAAAGCCAAGTCAAATTATTTGGTCAATTGCGGTTGTCTTTGAGGGGTTATATCGGACCAAGCTCTACGGTTTTCCAAAATACCCACTTTGGTAACCATTCATCGCTAAATTGTGATGGAATAAGTAACCTCTTCATGGATCTCTCTCGCTTTGGAAACATAACAACTGGTACAACATCAATTCAAGGTTATTTCATCCAATAGTGACTTGCCAACGAATTATCCACGATTGTACTTTGGTTAAGGGGCTTCCCATAAGCGGGAAATAGGTACGGCTTGAAAATGCTTGCCAAATGGTGCACTGGTTTCACCATCATATAGAACTACACCTCGAACAAAAGGCGACCCCACAGCCTTCTGAAGTTTTTGTAACCCACGAAAGTCTTCCCATCTTACAGTAGCAGATGCCTTGACTTCTACCCCTGCAACAGCACCAGTTGATTGTTGAATCACGATATCTGTTTCATAACCGTCCTTATCTCGGAAATGGGAAAAATCAGTCTTTATTTCTTGCCAACTCCCTTGCCGCCGCAACTCTTGAAATATAAATGTTTCCAGAAGGTGCCCAAGCAAGACTCTGTCTTTCAAAAGGGTTTTGACATCTATACCCAACAAAGCAGCAGCCAATCCTGTATCGGTTATATGTAATTTGGGGGATTTAACTAACCGTTTCAGGCGGTTTCCATGCCAAGCAGGGAGGTGTTCAAGCATGAATAACCTTGTTAGCAACGAGATATACTCACCTATGGTGGGGCGGCTTACTTCAAATGAAGAGCCTAATTTGCTAAGGTTATAGAGTTGGCCCGTTTGAGCTGCAGCAGCACGCAAGAGTTTGAGGAGAATATCAAATGAGCGGATTTGGGCCATATCGCGAACATCTCGTTGCACAAGTGCTTCCACATAATTTTGATACCAATTAGCTTTGCGCCTGGTAGTTGATCGTTCCAATGCAGCTGGAAAACCTCCAGAAACAATTTTTTCATTTAATTTTGCTCCCATTCGATCAACTCGAAAGGAGGGGAATCCTTTCCCGAATAGATCGCTTATGAAGTTTGCATCCAAGCATGAGTTATTTGAAGGGTTGGCAAGTTCAAATTGTGTCAAAGGATGTAATGGAACGATTTCGATACGCCCTGCTAAAGACTCTGACAATTGTGGAATGAGAAGGATGTTAGTGGACCCTGTTAGCAAGAATCTCCCTGGAATTCGTTGGCGGTCCACAGAAATCTTGATAACTTCAAACAAATCCTGAACCCGTTGAATTTCGTCCAGGATAACTGGAAAAGGTAGAGAATCAATGAATCCCAAGGGGTCACTTTGGGCACTTTCTCTTATAACGGGATCATCAAATGTAAAGTAGGTGTAGCCTTGAAGTCTTTTCTCTATTTGGTGAACCTTCCCCTTAAAGGAGTTGGGAGTACATGTGACTTGAGCAAGAGTAGATTTACCACATTGACGTGGACCATGGATCAGTACGACAGGGGAATCTTCTAGGGCTTCAACAAGTCTTTGCTGTATAGAGCGAGGATATAAGTTGATTATTTTCATATGCTTACTTTTTATCACCTGTCGTCCAATTGTAAATAAAACTCCGTCCAAATGTAAATTTGAGGAGAGTCCAATTGTAAATAATCATTCGGCCAAATGCAAATAATATACCGTCCAAATGTAAATTAAATGGCGGTCAAATGTAAGAAGAAAGGGAGTCCGATGTAAAACAAACATTTGGCCAAATACAAACTCCCTGCTGCCAAATTGCTCTTAAATATGATTCTCAGAAGGTATATTGGGAGAGATTCTTTTTTATTTTGTCATGAAATGCAGCATATTTTGAATATTTGTAACGAATCAGGGATCACTGTAGCTGTTATATTTAAATTCGATAGCCCTGTCATTTGGGTTTAAAGCAATTCTCAAAATTTTGTCTAGGCACACATTTCAGTTTGTTTATACATTCTGTTATTTTCCAATGGTTTTTATTAATATTAACAATTAGGGAGAGTATAGAGAATTATTAGCTTGATCACCGTTATGGCCACTAGCCTGGTAATGGTTGCATCCTCTGCTTCGGCACAGAAAATTGTGGTTAGCATGAAAGGGCCGGGTGCTGGCAATCCATTCTGGGCTGCTTTGCAATGAGGCCGCGAGGAAAAAGCAGCTGAGCTTGGGGTTGAAGTCGTTGTCTTAGCTCCTCCAACCGAATCTGATGTTCCAGCACAAATTGCCCAGATTGAAGATCAGTTGGTCAAGGGTGCTGCTGGTATTGTTCTTGCCCCAACTGACCCCAATGCATTGGGACCTGTCGTGATAATGATTCATGGGTTCACATTGGGGTCACTCAAGCCAGAAGGCCAGATGGGTTGCGTCGTTCACTACGGCGACCACGGTTTGACGTCAGAGCCGCATTATGCCGGTCAACCACATTGAAGGGGTCACCGATGGACGGATATGGGGACAGACCTCCGGCTGAGTGGTGAAGGTTGGTGGCCGGCAGGACATATCAGGATAGGACACCCCGAGAAGGACTGTGCTGACCATCATGGGACACTCCGCATCAAACGGATTGTCCAAGTTGCGTCGAAAAGGGGGTGGTACAGATTTGTATGTCGTCCGGGGGCGTCTCCATGGCCTGATGACGCATCCGCGATCAACATTGGATAAATCAGGAGAAGGAACAATGCAATCAGCCAAGGAGAAAACGCTTCCACGGCGCGACTATCAGCCGTCGCCGGCTGAACTTAAGGAAGAGCATGACATGCCAGGGGCCGACATGGAGAGATTACGAAAGGCCTTCTTTGAGCCGGTCAATCTCAAGGAAAAGCAGACCACACACCCATAACGACTGAACTTCAAAGACCCGGATTGAAACCAGCGTCCGAGCTTTGTTACCAATCGCTATAATTCCCCAAAGATATGTTATCATAGAACATTAAGAAAATTATATACAATAAAAAAAAGAAAACATTGACTTTTCTTTTAACTATTGTATATAGATATTTAAGTAGAGGAGTTAATTATGAGTAAAACAACAATCAGTGAAATGGAACTTTTAGAGGTTTTCTCTTCAGAAGACAAGGCCGTAAAATTCTGTGAAACACATCGTTGGAGAGGTGGTAGATATTGTCCATGCTGTGGTTCAAAAGATACTTATTCCCATAAAACTAAAAAATATTTTTATCATTGTAGAGAATCCAAATGCAGAAAGCAATTCACTTGTAAAACCAATACGGTAATGCATGCAAGCAACTTACCAGTTAGAATATGGCTCTGTGCCATGTATAAGTTGACTGTTTCCCGCAAAGGTATGTCAAGTTTACAAATGGCTAAGGAACTTGGGATTACTCAAAAGAGTTCTTGGTTTGTTATACAACGATTGAAAGAAGCTTGCGGTCATCATAATGGTGAATTCAAATTGGATGGCATTGTTAAGATTGATAAAACTCATGTTGGTGGGAAAGAGAAGAATAAACACAACAATAAGAAAAACAAGCAGGGTCGTGGAACTGTCGGAAAAACAGCCGTTCTTGGAATGAGACAATGAGATGGTCGGGTAATTGCCAAGCTAGTATCAAAAACAGATAAAGAGACATTGGAGAAAGAAATAATTGAGAATGTAAAGCAAGGTTCGGTTATTTGCACCGATGACCACCGTTCTTACATTGGATTGAAGAAACTCCAACCAGTCAAGCATAACATTGGAGAATATGTAAAGGGTGATCATCCGAACAGCATTGAAAGTGTCTGGGCTTTATTGAAAAGAGGTGTGTACGAAACATACCATCATGTTAGTCCAAAACATTTTCATCGTTATGTTAATGAAGTTGCTTTTCGTTTGAACGAAGGGAAAGTTAAAGATCTGTTAAGTTCCCGGATTGCTTATCTGTGAATGTATACTGCTAGTATCACGCCTTCATTGAATTGATGGATAAAGGCGAGATACTAGGAAGAAATACTGCTTGCAATTAATTGGTGTTGACTGTTGACAGAATGACAGAGAATAATGCAAACAAACTACATCATTTCAATGGTTTTGTGATACTAGTAAGAAATTACCTTATGCCGAGTTGATCAAATGAGCGAGTTTGAAAACACCAGTTTTGATCAATTATTAGGAAAGATAACTCAATCTTATTTTGAATCTGATATTGTTAAAGGGGATGTCATTAGGGTTCTTAAAGACCATCCTTTTGATGTTAAATTCAATGTAATCATTGCTGATCCACCTTATAACATTGGCAAGGACTTTGGGAATAATAACGATTATATGCCAATGCAAGAATACATTGATTGGACTAAAGAATGGTTGTATCAATGTTTCAGATTGCTTGAAGATGATGGAATTATCTATGTTTATGGGTTTTCAGAGATACTGTCCAGATTATCTTCTGAATATCCTTCTGTACAACAAAGGTGGTTGGTATGGCATTATACAAACAAAGCAGTTCCATCTAGTAAATTCTGGCAAAGATCACACGAATCAATACTTTCATTTTGGAAAGGTAAAAAGAGACCTGATTTGGAAATAGACCAAATCAGAGAACCTTACTCAAAATCATATTTAAACAATTCAGCTGGCAAGGTTCATAAAGCCACACCTTCAAGATTTGGTGGTAAACGGGGAAAAGAAACTGAATATAAAGCACACCAGAAAGGAGCATTGCCCCGGGATGTCATTAAAATTCCTGCCTTGGCTGGTGGAGCCGGTGCAACGGAACGATGGTTTATGTGTATGGATTGTAATAAACAAGTATTTCCACCTAGTGAAATGAGAAATCATAGAAACCATGAAACATTAAAACATCCGAAACAAAAGCCAATGAAACTCACCGAAAGGCTTATAAGGTCAAGAATACGCAAAAAAGAACCTGGCAGGGTTTTGATCCCATTTGCTGGCTCTGGTTCTGAATGTATTGTTGCACATCAACTTGGTTGTGAATATAGGGGCGTTGAAATAAACCCCTTGTTTATTGAATTTGCAAAGAAGTGGATGAAACAACATGCCTTATAGATTGACCCCTAGAATGCTTCAACATTACCGAATTGATTTAACAAGATATCATGATTAGTTTAATGGTGGAAGATGTCAGGGATGGGAGTTGGAAGAATTAATTGTAAGAGCAATCAAGTCAGATACTGTAACCCAACATCATGCTAGGTGGACTGAAAGAGGACATGATGATAGAGCTGATGTTGAAGTTCAGTTTAATGGCAGATCAATATTTCTTCAAATTAAATCTGGCCAAGTCAACACAAGAAAAAGAGTTTTAGAAATTTCTGGCCATCGTCATACTCGGTATAATGGAGATTTAGATGGTATAACGAATTATCTAAATTACAGAAATGTAAATTTTATCTCTACTTCCTATGATCAAAGGAATGATAATCAAGGCAGGCACCATATCTATCAAGTAAGGTACATAGATATAGAACATTTAACTGGTATCTTGCCTGATAGATGGGAAGCAAACCAAAGTGGAACTCAATATCTTCAAGAAAATGATTATGGCGTTTTATTTAAGGGCACGTCTATTTATTCCAAATTAGAAAATACCTTAATGGAGATTTGTTGGTCTGAGTAGTGCCAATGTGGAGGCTAGTATCACGCTTTCATTGAATTGATGGATAATGGCGAGATACTAGTATCATAACTTCATTGAACTGATGGATAAAGCGATTTCAACTTGATGCGTGCATCCTCGGTTTTGAACTGCCAATTAATCGGCTTGGCTGTCTCATTCCGATAATCCACCCAAGCCTTGGTTTTATGCTCCATCGTCGCACGGTCAGGGATCCGCCGTGCCAGACATTGACGCGTCATGACATTGATTGCAATTGCGGCCATATTTAACCAACTCCCGTGCTTGGGTGTATAGTGAACCTCAAACCGATTGGCGAGACGACGTGCCTCAGCGGGTTTGAATGCGTTATACAAGGTGGACCGTTTGTGTGTTCAAATGGTCCATGACGAGGACAATGTGCTTATCAGGAAAATGAACATCGGCACGGTCTTTCAACACATGGGCAAGGTCCGGCTTGGCTCGACGGTCAGTGACTTTCACATGATGCCATCCCAGCAGTGGAGCCGACAACATGAAGAGATTAACCGCTCCGTTCCGTGTCTATTCATAATCGTAGCACGCCGGTTGACTCGGACGCACTGGAGACTGTGAAAGTATTTGAGGAAGATGCAACTTTCAAAAAACTTCTCGTATTGTATTCTAAAAAATTTAAAATAAAAGAATTATATCATCGGTTTTAATAAGCTATAAGAATTATATCATCGGTTTTAATAAAGTTTTCTATTTAATTAATTCCTATTGGTAATACTTTCACAGTCTGACTGGTAAAGGGAGACGGGTTTCCAGTGTCTGTTGCCTTGAC
>Ga0209754_1001702_pt1 | contig 20359 bp, 14 predicted proteins | sample MesohylBB_FD_187295 | JGI IMG/M metagenome (GOLD analysis project Ga0209754, IMG submission 187295) | Host-associated microbial community of the marine sponge Aplysina aerophoba from Gulf of Piran - sponge mesohyl, lysed by bead beating... | ecosystem: Host-associated > Porifera > Sponge >... | reverse complement strand
CATCTGGATAGATACTTCAATGAGTTCTGTTTCAGAATAAATCGTTCACAGAGTAAAGAGACGATATTCAATAATCTGATTACAAAAATGGTGAACAAGGACAAAGTCTATCAAAAATATCTGATATGTGCTTAAATGATGACCTCAAAAAAGTTTTATGTATTTGTTTACATAGACTAAAACAAAGCTAAGGAATTGTTGTGTAAGTTTCTGCATGGTAGTATAAGTAATTTATAATTATTAATTGCAAGTATAATACAATTATCAATATAAATTAGGACTTTTGTACTAATTTTTGAGTGTTCGCATTAGAATAGAGGTATTAATTGAAGTTAGAAATTTGGTTGACATAGAATAAAATACTTATATAACTCAATCTAATTTCGCATTTTAGAAGTCATGAAGGTTCTACTGCACTTTTTGTGGATAGAGTTATAGATTAAGCCTGACTTTCGGGTCAAAATAAGACAAAGATCCCTAACAAGCTTGGAAAATTGCTGTTTCAAACTTACCAATGTTTAGAAGATAAACGCAACCCCTAAGCTGAAGAAAATATCATGTAAGTATAGGAAATATACCCTGAATACTTAACGGGGAATACCTACATCAATATCGTTCCTTATGGATTCTTCTTTTACAGACTTTACCATAGCATAGAAAGACTAAAGGCTCTGCTTGGAATGAAATCAATGACTCGGTTTGATGGAAATATGAAGACCAAATCAGCATACACAAATCAATAGAACAACACATTTCCAGAAAAAACACTCCATAGAGGTTACAACAAGATATACCCAACCATTAGGCAGAAGAACACATATGTTTTATATCAATAAACAAGGAACTAAATGGTTTATTGGGAGAGTTTCTCACTACCCACATAAACAAACCTAGAATAAACCTATTAATGCAACCTTGTGCAAAAGTTTTCTGCCATATTAGATAAATTGGTGTGTGGGTGTTGTTGTTGATTAGTTTTTTTTATTTTTGATTGTAGTTACATATTTCACTTATACTTATCATTATTGTTCTCTGAGTTAAAGAGAAATTTCTGATATTAAATTGAGTTTATTAATTACGCTTTACATACAATTCCCTTCAATTGATGATTGATTCCCAAGTATTCTTTAAGAAAATAGGAAGGATAATTTGCCATTCATCAATGAGCACATCTTTACCGAATGTATGTATAGGTTAGTCTAAAAAAGAAAATTCACTGCTTATAGTAAAGAACCTAAGAATTTAAACTGGATGATTTTACACGCTTGATTTGTCATCATCACTAGTCATGTGTTTAATTTTAGATTTTGAGGAATACAAGACCAGAAATATACTTACTAATGAGAAAAGAATTACGAACAACTTATGAATATCGAAATGGGGAGTATACGATAGGAGTGTAAGCATTGTTGAAATGACTAAAAAGGTATAAAAGGGGGTTATATAATTATTCAGTTTATTTGTTCTGTATTTTTTCACTAGAATTTTCGTGTTGCAATGAGTGACAGCAAAAACTATGAGCAATTGAAAGAGCCGATTTAAGCGTCTTTCTAATAGTTGTTCTTCCCAGGATGTTCCATTTATGTACATTTCATAGTACCAAACAACTACATATTTTGACCACAATATAATGGATGATATAAGAAGTGCGACAGAAAAACAAGCAAGGAAATATGCCCAAAAGGTATTTATTTTCATTTAAGGAATATGGGGAACGATTCTACAATCTGCTGTCATATAATGCGCTGGCCCAACGCTATCTCTTAAATGTTCACATCGGTCATCGGGTAGTGTAGGCAACAATCCAGGATTTCCCCCTCCGTTACATTTACGTTTAACTTTACCATAATGCTTATAATTAGTGTTTAAATAGATGACAAGACCAGCGAAGCATGATACACCCACTGATGCAGCATTAATAGGTGTTAAGCATCCTGTCATAAGACAGGCAGTAGTAATAGCAAGATTTTCCATTGCACCCGTCCTTGCTTCTCCACAAGAGTCAAGATTAGATTGAAACATTTTAGGTGGTGAAGTTCTACATTGAATAGTTCTTGGTGAATTAGACATCGTCGCCCCGATTATAGAGTTGGAATACACTTCTCGGTGAAAAGATTTTACTTGGAATGTATTATTTAAAACTATCTCTGAAAAAATCATTGCGTTAAGGAAATAGCTGTATATAGTGAACTCAGTTTCAGTCAAATTTGATCCTACCCAGAATCAACTCATTAATGCAAATTTAGGATAGGATTTTCAATAGTATGAATCAAAGATAAATAAATTGGATGATAGTGATGTTGTTTCAGTAAGATTATCTGTAATGAGAGGTGTCAATTCTATACGAAGGACAGAAATAAAAAAAAGATTTTTTATTCCCCCTTAGTCATCGGCAATACATAAAACAAATTATAATACCATACAATTGAACCTATTAGTAAAAAAATCGCCCCATACTCCACCGAAGCAGTTTACAAAACAGATTTGTTCTAACCAACCACTCAATTTCTTAAAATCCTCTGTGTAGTGTACCGAGTATATTTTAACCCTTTCTTAACCAATGAGTTGGCTTTTTAAACCGACGAACTCTAAATAAGAAATCAAGCACATTGGGGTAGAGATTATGGATTATGGAATGATTTAAAAAAGAAATTTTCTGAAGTAATCGTGAATTTATTAGGAAAATCTATTAAATTGTCCATTATTATAAACCGAAAAAAGAATGACAAATAGTTATGATGCGATTGTAGTGGGCACAGGAATCAGCGGAGGCTGGGCAGCAAAAGAATTATGCGAAAAAGGATTGAAAACCCTTGTATTAGAAAGAGGCCCTATGATCCGGCATCCTATAGATTATAAAACTGCAAATATGGACGATTGGGATTTTCCATATCGTGACAGCATAACCAAAAAAGCTATGGAACGTCAGCCCAAACAAAGCCGAACAGGTTATGTTTCCAGTGAAGCATCTTCTCATCTTTTTGTAGATGATATCGATCACCCATATAACGAAGATCAGAGATTCGATTGGATTAGAGGCTATCATGTTGGTGGTCGTTCGATAATGTGGGGACGCCAAAGCTATCGGTTCAGTCAACTAGATTTTGAAGCAAACGCAAAAGAAGGAATAGCAGTGGACTGGCCAATCCGCTATCCCGAGTTGGCCTCCTGGTATGATTATGTTGAAGAATTTGTCGGAATAAGCGGACAAGCTCTGGGTTTGGAACAGCTTCCCGACAGCAAATTTTTAAAGCCAATGGAATTGAACTGCGTGGAGCAACATATGCAAAAGAGCATAAAAAATGGATTTGATGATGGTCGTCTTTTGACCATCGGGAGGGTAGCCCATATTACAGAGGGTACCAAGCCCGGACTAGGGAGGGTAACCTGCCAGTATAGAAATCGATGCCGCAGAGGTTGTCCTTTTGGTGCGTATTTCAGTAGCAATTCCTCCACTCTCCCCATAGCTGAGAACACAGGAAATATGACCTTGATACCGAATTCAATTGTACACGAAGTCATCTATGACCCCCAGAGTCAAAAAGCTACCGGAGTCCGAGTAATCAATATTGAAAACCCTAACAACCCCACTTCAGTTGAGTATAAAGCAAAAGTTGTTTTTCTATGCGCTTCAGCAGTTGCTTCTACTTCGATTATGCTACAATCTAAATCCAATAGATACCCTAATGGAATTGGAAATGATTCTGGAGAATTGGGTCACAATTTAATGGATCATCATTTTAGAGTTGGTGCATCGGGCGTTTATGAAGGTTTTCAAGACAAGTATTTCATAGGAAGACGCCCCAATGGAATTTATATCCCCCGATTTAGGAATTTAGGCGGGTCAACTGACAACAAGGAATTTATCAGAGGCTACGGATATCAAGGGGGAGCAAGTCGTGGCAGCAGCTGGGTTTTTCAAGTCAAAGAAATGGGCAGATATGGGAAAGATTTTAAAAATAACTTGCTCAGACCCGGCCCCTGGAATTTTGGCATAACAGCATTTGGAGAAATCTTGCCCTACCATGATAACAAAATGTACTTAGACTACGAAAAACTAGATAAATGGGGACTCCCCACAGTGACGTTTGATGCTTCTATCAAAGAAAATGAACTGAATATGCGCAAGGATATGAAACAACAAGCCCAAGAAATGATCAAGTCATCAGGAGCCCAAGAGGTTAGTGGATTTGATGATTCTTATGCTCTAGGATTGGGGATTCATGAAATGGGAACCGCGCGTATGGGCAAAGACCCTAAAACTTCTGTCCTAAATGGTAATAACCAAGTTCATGGAGTTCCGAATTTATATGTCACAGACGGTGCATGCATGACTTCTAGTGGGTGCCAAAACCCCTCTTTGACTTATATGGCATTGACAGCTCGCGCTGCCAACCATGCCGTAGAAGAGCTTAAAAAAAGGAATATATAAAACATCTTTGATGCTAACCGTAAGATAAAAAACATGAAAAGAAGAGAAGCACTAAAAAATATAGGAATTGGATTTGGAACGATTGTATTAACCCCATCGGCTATTGCTTTATTACAAAAATGCCAGAGGAATCCAGACTACCTCCCGGTTACCTTTTTGGATGGAAAATTCGAGGTTTTATCTGAACTAATGGAATTAATCCTACCGGAAACCAAACCACCAGCAGATTTAGATTTTCCGAATCCCATCGAATCAATACCAGGAGCCAAAGAACTGAAATTACCTGAATTTGTTGATTCATATGTCCATGGAGTATTACCCCAAGAGGAACTTGATGAGGTATTAAAGGGATTTGATGCATTTATTGAACAGACCCTTATTGACTCCACCAAAGAATCAATACAAGAAATAAATGAAGAGGATTTAGATAACCAATTGAAAAAACATTTAGACTCACAACCAGACCACATATCACCAGAGGATATGGAACCTGCTCAGAGATTTGCACATCAATTGCGTTCGATATCCGTAGAAGCATTTAAGACCAATGAATATATTGGCGAACAAATCCTCGCCTATAGCCCTATCCCTGGTAGACATGTTGGCTGCATTGATTTAAAGGAGGCAACAGGCGGTAGAGCCTGGTCCTTATAAGGTCCTCATATACTCAAGGATTGCTCTGGCTTGGTCTTCGTTTAGGCCCTGGTCGTACATGGCTACATTATACTCTTTTAAAAGAGCAATGGCTATAGGATCTTCAGAAAGCATCTGAGCTGGATTTAGCATCAAGTTCATTATCCATTCGGGGCTTCTCCTTTCAAAAACATCAGCTAAAATTGGACCGATGAGTTTCTGGTTAGGCAAATGACAAGTGGTACAATATCTGTTGAATAAAGTTTTTCCCTCTTCAGATAGAGATTGATTTATCTTCCTACTTAATCTAATACGTTTGATAGTCCCGATTCCTTTATTCTTAAGGTCAATGGGAATGACAGTTTCTGCTGTAGATGTCGTTTCTTTCGGTTCCTCTTGCTGAGAATTCGGTTCTTGACTTTTGTATTGAAATGTATCAGTATCCTTTTTTTGTCCAATTTTGCACGAAGTGAAAGCAACCACAATTAGCAATAACAATAGTAATCTCATCTGAAAGTTAGTTTGAGGGTTAAAAGTATAGAAATTATAGAATACGCACCATCAAATCTAAGGTTCAAAAGTTGCTTAATGTTTTAGAAGATGGCCAGATACTTCAGATTAGTGAAAATCTAAATATTCCCGCTAATTTCTTACTAAAAATAGGTATCCGTGAGAGGGAAGAGTGTACTTGGATCAAGATAAATGAATACAAAATGGCTAAGACAATATTGAAGATTTACCGTCTATTAAAACCAATTTACATTTAGCAGAAGGGATATTTTCACTATAAAAATAAACACAAAGAAGTAGAGGATATTTGATAGAACATACTTAATTAGAATGATTCTAAATAAGTATATTTGCCAGCAACATTTTAACACTTAATTTTTATGAGAAGAAATTTTATTTATCTGGTTAGCGTATCAATAATACTCTTATTCTCCATCGGTTGTACGGATTCGACACCGGAGGAACCCCCCAAACTTGAGATAATATCTGAAAAATTCGAGGATCTGCATGCTCCAGTGTTAGGTGGAAGAGAAGCTGAAACACCTTTATCAGGTCCATTTGTAAAGTTTAGTTTTAGAGAAAGAGCAGTAACCACCAATGAAAATAAATGGGACATTGCATTTAGAGGTACAACCATACTTGTCAATGGTGGCACCAAGGTAGAATTCTTAGAAGAACCCAACCGAACTGGAAATGCCGCTGGCTATATTCAAAATGGTGTTTTTGGGGGCATTACTTCTGTCTCATCAAGCCGTTTTAAACAAGACAGCACGGCCGAATATGCTATTCCTGGTGGGTCAGATAACGGTTGGTATAATTATGTTGGAGCACCAACCCATGTTATCAACCCGATTCCAGGAAATATTTTGATCTTTAGGACACATGACAATAGGTTTGTTAAAATGGAAATATTGAGCTATTACAAGGGAGCACCCGAACAACCTATTGCTTTAGGACCCCGGGCACATCAAGATGCGACATATACATTTAGATATGTATACCAACCAAATGAAGATGTAACCACTTTTGATTAAAATCAAAGTTTGTGTCAAAGATTTCAGATAATATAGTAGTTAAAGTTATAAGAGAGCCAATCATAATCTTTGGATGACTTTGGAATAGAATCAACAAAGCCTGATGGTTTGCACTCAATTCACATCAATGTATAAATTGGAGTTGCATTTTTAGTGGGTAATTTACTTCCCGTAAACCAGGCTGATTTAATACCGATTAATCATTCAAATCAATCTGTAAAATAAATTGGGGGTAGATAGAAATTTATCCCCATCGGAGGGAATTAGTTTTATTTTTGCAACTATATGCGGCAGAAGATACGATTCAATTCCAAAACGATCCACGGAGGACAACATCCCGATAAGGCTTATGGGGCTGTAATGCCCCCGATTTACCAGACTTCTACTTATGTGCAAACAACACCAGGGGTACACAAAGGCTATGAATACAGCAGAACCCATAACCCCACAAGAACAGCACTTGAAAAGTCAATAGCATCCCTAGAAGGAACAAAATACGGACTGGCTTTTGCATCCGGTATGGCCGCTATTGATAATTTGGTGAAACTATTCAACCCCGGAGACCAAATTATTTCTACAAACGATCTCTATGGAGGTTCATACCGGTTATTTCGACAGGTGTACGAAAAGTATGGCATCGTTTTCAAATTTGTTGATTTAACCGATATAGGGTTATTCAAATCACATATCACTAAGCAAACCAAGATGGTATGGATAGAAACCCCTACCAATCCCATGATGAGAATCGTGGATATCAAAACCATTTCCAAAATCGCTAAAGAACATGAAATTCTCGTCGGAGTAGACAATACTTTTGCCACACCATACCTGCAAAAACCTATCAAGCTGGGAGCGGATCTGGTGATGCACTCTGCTACCAAATTTTTAGCCGGTCATTCCGATACCATACTGGGGTTGCTTGTACATAGCAGTGACAAGCTACATGAGAAATTATCGTATCTACAAAATGCCTCTGGAGCTGTTCCTGGCCCGATGGATTGTTTTCTCGTATTAAGAGGAATAAAAACACTGCATTTGCGTATGCAACGCCACAGTGAAAATGCTCAGGAAATTGTTCGCTTTTTAAATCAACATCCTAAAGTCGAAAAAGTTTTCTACCCAGGAAATCCAAACCACTCAAGTTACCAATTAGCACAAGAACAGATGAGTGGTTTTGGAGGAATGCTATCCTTTTTAACCAAAACCAAAGACCGAAAAAAAATTGACCAAGTACTGAGTAAATTCCAGATGTTCACTTTGGCGGAATCTTTAGGAGGAGTGGAGAGTCTAGTCGGGCATCCCGCTTCGATGACACACGCTTCGATACCCATTGCCGCAAGAGAAGAATCAGGAATCTTTGAAAATTTGATTCGACTCAGTGTGGGGATAGAAGATTTTCGAGATTTAATCGATGACTTAAAAAAGGCACTTGACTGAGCAGTATAGCCTATGCCTAAAACCAAGATATATTTTGCCTCTGACCAGCACTTTGGGATTCCTGATGATACCAAGAGTAGGGCAAGAGAGAAAAAATTTATCCAGTGGTTAAATCATGTCGAAAAAGATGCTTCAGAAATTTTCTTGCTCGGAGACCTATTTGATTTTTGGTTTGAGTATAAAAGAGTAGTCCCAAAAGGATTCGTAAGGGTCTTGGGAAAACTAGCCCTATTGGTTGATAAGGGCATCAAGGTTAGGTTTTTCGTAGGGAACCACGATCAGTGGATAAAAGATTACTTTACTGCTGAACTAGGAATCAAAACTTACAGGAAACCTGAAGATTTTGTGCGTTCCAATATGCGGTTTCATCTAGCTCATGGGGATGGACTAGGACCAGGTGATCATGGCTACAAACGGATGAAAAAAATCTTTAATTGTGCCTTTGCCAAGTGGCTTTTTCATTGGTTTATACATCCGGATTTGGGAATAGGACTTGGACGGTATATCTCTAAAAGTAATTCCCCTATTTCAGGACAACAAGTCGAAGAGTATCTCGGGGAACAAAAAGAATGGTTGGTCCAGTACTGCAGAAAAAAACAACTTGAAGCACATAGGGATTATTACATTTTTGGTCATAGACATCTGCCCCTGGAAATAGTCATAGACCAGAAGTCCAAGTATATAAATATTGGCGATTGGATTACCCATTTTTCTTATGGGGAATTCGATGGGGAGAGCTTAAAATTAAAATTCTGGAAGGGGAACTCCAATGATTGAAAATAAAACTACTCAACTAGAAAAAGTTGTTCTAATTGGAATCGTTCATGCCGATTTGGATATTACCACCGCCAAAGAGCATCTCGAAGAATTGGTCTTTTTAACCCGAACGGCATATGGAAAAGTGGTCAAGCATTTTATCCAAAGGATAAAAGCCCCCAATCCCAGAACATTGATTGGAAAAGGGAAAATGGAGGAAGTGAGAACCTTTATAAAGACCAATGAAATAGACACTGTGATTTTTGACCAGGAGTTAACCCCCACACAGCAAGCCAATATTGAACGTATTCTCACCTGTAAAATATTGGACCGGACGGCCCTTATATTAGACATTTTTGCACTTAAAGCCAAAACATCATACGCCAAAACACAGGTAGAACTAGCCCAATATCAGTATCTCTTGCCACGCCTAAAAGGTCTATGGACTCATCTGGAACGCCAACGTGGGGGGATCGGCATTCGAGGGCCAGGGGAAACAGAAATTGAAACAGACCGACGAATTGTTAGAAAAAAAATCTCACTCTTGAAAAAGCGCCTCCTATCAATCCAAAAACAAAAGGCTACCCAAAGATCCAATAGGGAAAGCATGGTAAGAGTTGCACTTGTAGGGTATACCAATGTTGGTAAATCAACCCTGATGAATATTCTGTCAAAAAGCAAAGTGTTTACCGAAGACAAATTATTTGCCACCCTAGACACCACAGTTAGGAAAGTTGTTTACAATCATATGCCCTTTTTATTGGTAGATACCGTTGGATTTATCAGAAAACTCCCAACCCAGTTGATCGAATCATTCAAAAGTACATTGGACGAAGTAAGGCAAGCTGATTTGTTGGTTCATGTGGTTGATATATCTAATCCCAACTTTCAGAAACATATTGATGCTGTAGTTCAAATATTGTCAGAATTAGATAGTGCCCAAAAGCCGGTCCTGATGATTTTTAATAAAATCGATGCCTATAAACCCCAACAATGGGAACAAGAGAATCTAAAAAAGGATACAATTGAAGACCATTTTCACAATCTAGAATGGGACATTACTTGGATGAACAAAAGCAATAGTCATTCCGTCTTTATTTCAGCAATCAAAAAAACCAACATCGAAAAATTAAGAAAGGTTTTGGAAGCTATGGTCAAGGAGATATATGGCAACAGATTTCCTTACAAGACAAGAAATATCACCGAGCGAAAAAAAGAAACAGTCGGCTAGGAATTACGATATCCTTTTACTAGGTTTAGACATTGAGGTTTTTTGTGTTTATGGTTTGGTATCCCACCAAACCCTGGTTAGTTGGGTATCTCCTCCCATTCGAGACACTGCCTGGTCTAAATTTTCCTGGTTTAATCTACGTTCTGAATCACTATAAGTCAGTCTTCTTGGAAAAGAACCGTTATTTATTGTGCCGGCAAATTCTAAGGGCACTAGTTTGGGGAATCCCGTTCTTCTTTTTTCAAACCATGCTTCAACTCCATTCATGCATAAAGCTACCCACTTTTGAGTGATGATTTGCTCTAGTCCGTTTGCGGGGTCATATTGTATTTCGGGCCGGTCGATGTATTCTTGGAAAGCGATATCATTTTCAAGCCCATACATTTCAAGGGAGGCTTTAATTCCTTGATAATATAACTCAGCTGGGTCGCCATCCAAGTAGCCCAACATAGCTGCTTCTGCCCTTAAAAAACTCACTTCAGCATAACTCAAATTATAGGTCGCACCATCTTCTTGAATAAAGACGGGACCCACTTTACTATATTGGTTGTAGTGATTTTGATCGAAAACGGTTTGCTGGTTCGGATCAAGACCATTGGGAAGGCCTCGATAGGCGCCATCGCTAGCAGCTGGCTTGACAAACAAGGGAAGCCTGGGGTCCGAATGAGTTTTTAAAAAATCTACTATGGTAGCCGACATTCGGGTATTATTGAACACCTCAGTTACCAAAATGGGATTTCTGAAATAAATGTTAGAGGTTGTTGCATCCCAGACCATTTTACTGCTGTCCTGATGAGAATCAATGAGCGGAGCATTTTGTATTTGGTTGAATATATTTTGGGCTAATTCTTGATCAACTAGTGATACCCGGAGAGCAATACGCAACAGCACAGAATTAGCAAACTTTTCCCATTTTTTTACATCACCACCATAAATCAAATCAGCAGAGCCAAAAGAGTGAAACCGGCCAGGTTCTGAAATCAAGTTTTTACCCAAAACTAATTGATCAACCAAATCATAATAAATCATTTTTTGCTCATCAAATTTTGGAAGTGAAGCTTTAAAGGCTTCAAAATATGGGATGTCCCCATATAGATCGGTCATTCGTTGAAACAAAAATGCTTTCCAAATTCTAGCAATACCTTCCTTGTGTGGATTTTCTCTTTGAAAACTTACCTCGACGGTATGATTGGCGTAAAATAAGGGTGCAATTTCCCAGGTCTGATCACCATACATCCTATCCCATACATCGGTAAACATTCCATAGTTAGGTTCGTAATGATCCAATGCACCTGAACCATCTAGAGTGTTGTATTGCATATATTGATTTGTTATGATTCGCTGAAGACGATCGTACATGTACCAAGTCATACTCCCACGTTGGGTAGCCACAGTAAATAGACCATCTGGCTCTGAGGTGACTGCACCGGTTTTTGGAAAATTTATTTCGTCAAAATTTTCCTGACAGGAATAAAAAATAGAGAACCCCCCAAATAAGATCAAAAGATACAAGGGGATTAAAATCCAAAATCGTAACTGCACTCTAAGATTCATTTTGGAACCAAATAATAGAAAATAATTTATCATCGCCGGAGATCTTATATACCAATATTAATCCGTGCTCCAAAATTCCTCAGCTCGGGAAATGCGTAGGATTCGATACCTTGAGCTTTTCCTGAAGATAATGAAGATTGTGGAGCAAAACCTGGAGTGTTTTTCAAGAGGTACCCTAAATTACTTCCAAAGAGACTAAGCCGAAAATCCTTTAGGAAGGAATCTTTAAATAAATCAGATATATTCATTGAAAATGAAATTTCCCTCAATCGGACAAATGATGAATCAAAAACATTGGCTTGGTTGATTCCCGACACACGATTCCAGTATCGCTGAGGGTTTAAAATGGATTCGACTTTTTGTCCATCTTTGTTAATCCCAGATACATTTAATCCATTTGTTGGCACCCAATCTTCTGGACGGTAGTTCAGAGATATTCGTTCGGCTTCAGACTGGTACCACTCAGCTCGACCAGGCAAAGTATGGGACAACGTACCTAAGGCAGACCCTGCAGCATAGGATGATGAATAAATGCTTCCTCCAAATTGTGCATCTACTGCAAAATAGAACGAGAAGGACTTATAGGAAAGAGTACTATTAAAACCTAGTAGCCAATCCGGTTGCACTTGTCCAAGTATAAAGTCGGAATTGCCATCTTCTTCAATTTCAGTTTGGGGCAAGCTGAAATCATCTAATATGAGTTCTCCTTGGCTATCTTTTAATAATCTAGTTCCTACCAATAAGTCGCTTCGTTGGTCGGCACGAGCTTGGATGCTGATTCCGGATCTGCTACCTCCTAGAATCAAAATAGGAAGTTCCTCTGTTAGTTCTAATACTTGATTGTCATTAAGGGCTGCATTTGCATTGATTTGCCAAGAAAATTCATTGTTGTTTAGGACTTTACTCGAAAGGATTATTTCCAGACCTTGATTGCGAATGGAACCGGAGTTGATCCATTGATTTTCAAACCCGGTGCTGCTTGCCACGGGGGCTGTAAAAATCTGATCAAAGGAATCATTACGATACCAACTTAGATCGATATTTAATTTACCTTCAAAAAGTCTCATGTCGACTCCCAATTCAATAGCAGTGGTACGCTCGGGTTTTATCAATGGGTTGGGACCAATTCGGGGAACTCTCGTAAAAGGCTGTCCCAGATGGCCGGTTGATGGTGTATAAGTAAAAAATAAAGCACCAGTGGACAAGCTGTTGGCATTGCCGACTTTGGCGTAAGATGCGCGAACTTTCAAATAATCAATTAAGTCAGGAAGGCTGGGAAAACTTTCATTTACCAGCCAACTGAGATTGGAGCTCCAGTAGGCAAAGCTTCGGTTTTCTTTGGGAAGAACAGAACTCCAATCATTTCTGAAAGTGAGATTTAAATAGATGTCGTTTTTCCAGTCTATATCAATAGTAGAAAAAACTGAATTGATGCGCCTTTGGGCAATTCCTTGAGATGATTCTATTTCCTTAAAATTATTGATAACCCATAAATCCGGATTAACCAGATCATCACCTCGTGAAGCCAGGCTGTTGAATTTGGTATCTATGGTGCTGGTGCCTGCTGTTAGGATGGTGCTGAAAGATCCTAAATCTTTTCCCCACGTAAGCAATAAATCATAGTTTGATACCAGGCGATTACTCACGCGATAATCGAATGATGCTACAGGAGATGTTTTGTAGACTGTGTTGGGGGCTATTCTACTTTCTCTTTGGTCAGTAATGTAATCCCAGCCTGCTCGGGCAATAGATTTTAATTGACCGGTGAGATTTATGTCCATCGCAATTGACCCAACTAATCTGTTCCTTTGATCTTCGTTGATATTTAAATTGACACCCCAATAAGGGTTTTGATTGAAGGAACCTTGTGTTTTTCCATCCCAAGTAATGACCAACCCACTTTCATCTATATAGGGTTGTAAGTCTTGCAGGTGTACGCTTCTGGGCATTCGGTAAAAATTCCTGACAGGGTTGTCTGGCGAACCACCTAAATTTGGTCTGTTGAATACATTTTGATTGAAATAGTTGATTTTGGTGGTTAGCCTAAAAGATTCATTAAATTGTCTTCTATAGCTTATTGCAATGGTTTTTCTGCCGATATTGCTATTCGGCATGGGTGCTTGATAGTCAAAGAGACTGCCTGAAAGAAGAAATTGACTTTTTTTATCACCTCCTGAAAGTTGAATATTTTGGGCGGTACTGAGGCCGTTTCTAAAAAAATCTTTCATTTGACTTTCAACCGGTTCATAAGGACGTTCTATATTGAGCCAGTTGGTAAACGTACTTCCATCATAAGCTGGTCCGAAGGTGAGCGCGTTAAATGGCGTAAAGGTACCTTGAGAGCCTCGTCCAAATTCGTTTTGAAAATTTGGGAAAATATATGGCTGTTCTGTTGTCACCGAGCTGCTCAGCTGGATACTTAGCCCTGCTGAGGACACTCCTTTTTTTGTTTCAATGACGATGACCCCATTTGTTCCTAATGAGCCATAAAGTGCTGTAGCACCTGGACCTTTGAGCACAGTAACAGATTCGATATCATCAGGGTTGATGGTACTGAGGGGATCTCCATAGTCCAATCCCCCATCTTGGGTGGCTCTATTATCACCAGGTTCACTATTAACCACCAGTCCATCAATTACAAATAGGGGCTGGTCGCTTCCGGTGAGTGAACTGCTGCCGCGAATAAGCACTCGATTTGAACCTGCCGGTCCTCCTCCGCTGGGACTGATATTGAGCCCGGCAATCTGCCCTGAGAGTTTGCTTAATATATTTACACTTGTATTGTTGGCGAAGGTGCTTGCCTCAACCGTTTGTACGGAATAACCCAGGGACTTTTCTTCTCTTGATATCCCTAGCGCAGTTACGACTACTGCATCTATGGCAAGGGGACTGGGTTGCAATAGTATTTCAATATTCTCAGGTTGATTTACTTGAATAATCTCAGTAATAAAACCAACATAGGAAATAGACAGTTGACCACTTTGTTCAAATGGGATGGAAAAACCGCCTTCAAAATCTGTAGTGGTTCCCGAAGATGGATTGTCTACCCAGCTCACTGTGGCTCCCAAAAGGGGCTGTTTCGATTCGGCATCAAGTATAATACCAGTAACCCGGTTTTGACCATAGATAGTACCATACAGCAATAGAAATCCAACAACTAAAAAGACCTTTCTGTTGAATGAAATACCACTTAGGATATCTGTTTTAGTGAGATTGTAGTTTTGGTAAGTTCTATTGTGAATTGTCATTAAAATCATTTTAGTATAATCAGGGGATTAGTCAATGTCTTGGTCAATTTCTTTTTCATTTTGTTGGCTATGCATATCCTCATGGTGAATTACTTGTGGCTGACCAGAGTCATCTAGGTGTTGTGGTTCGGCAGAAACTTTGGAGTTTTTATTTAAACGTCCAGTTAATAGAAAAACGGTAGATGTCAAAATCAATATAAACAGCGATTTTTCATCTGCTACTGCTTGATTATCAATTGTAAAAGAATCGATGGTATTAATTTCAATAAACAACAGTATGCAGGTGAGAATTCTAGTCGCTAAATTGGGAATTGGGGCAAAGCTCAGCTGAAAACTCGGGGTTAAAATTCTAAATGTTTGACCAAAAAACAATAGGGTTTTAAATATCAGGAAATACAAATACCGCGGGATAAAAAGTAGTACAAAGAGTCCAATTCCATAGATAAACGGCCAAATAGAATTGAAATCGGAGTAGAGCAATGAAAACCCAAAAAATAAAGAGAAGAAAATTCGGGTCAAAAACCCTAACCCAAAAGAGAGGACTCTAAAATTTTGAATTCCTTCCTCAATATTTTGGATGTTGATTTTATCTTTTAGCCTTTTAGGCAATAGATTTTTGGTATTAGACAGAAGAGCCCCGAAAATAAATAGAATAAGAAGGATGGGGTAGTCTTGGATGGTACCTATAGAATAGATGCCAAATATCATGGCTAGAATCAATAAAAATTTACTTGGATGATCGATTAGTTTTAAGACTCGTATCAGTACTATTGTTAGGAGAACAGAGGCCAGAAGGACGATGGTGATAACAATGAGTAAAGAGGATATTTCATCGGTCTCTAGAGGAGATTTTCCTTCCTGGAACTGATTCAGGGAATAGTAGAATGTGGCAATACCGATAATTACCGAAAAGGTTGTTTCGTATCCAAAAAAAGATTTATCAAATTTGAGTGCTCCACTAATTGAGGGAACAGCTACGGCACTGCTGAGGACTGAAAGGGGAATACTATAGATAACAGCTGAAGGAAAATCAAATCTAAAAAATTGCTGAAAGACCCAACTCAATAAAAAAATATTGGTATACAGAAGAACTATAGAGGTGAATAGTGCTTTAAATAAGGTACTCAGGGATTTTTTGGATATTTCAAGTCTGATAGCTTCTTCAATCACAATCATTATCAATCCAATGGTACCCAAAATAGGAATCAACCAGTCAAATGATTGAACATCAATATCTGTAAAAAGATCTACGGCTGTACGTCCTAGAATCCCTATAATTATCAGAAGAATAACAGTAGGAAACTTTGTTTTTTTAGCAAGTTCGTCGAAAGTATAGGCTACGATAATAAGTGCCGATAAAATTCCTAGAATAACAGCAGTATTCACACTTAGAAGGTTATGCCTTCTACAAATTTAGGTTTTTCACACTGACCTGAGGTTTAATAGTGATAAATTGATGTAGAAGGTCAATAGATGTGAAAGATCTCCATCAAATCAGTTTTGGTGTTTTCCTGACGCTAGTTTCCACTTTTGATATGCTTCAAGAGCCATCTTTCTCCCTTGTGCCAGCTCAATGATGGGAGGAGGGTAGGGTTTTTCAGGACTAAGCATCCAACTTTTGGGTATTACTTTAAAATAGTCCAGACTTTGGGGCGTAGGATTAGGGTTTAGCTCAGCAACCCATTTATGGGAATAGAGCATATTTTGGTCAAATCTCATTTGTTGGAGATCGGGATTGAATACTCTAAAATATGGGGCAGCATCGGGTCCTGATCCTGCCGCCCATTGCCATCCGAGGGCGTTTGATGCCGGGTCCCAGTCCACTAAATGTTCTGCAAACCACTTTTGACCTATTTCCCAGTGTTTCATGAGGTGTTTGGTCAGAAAGCTTGCTGCAATCATGCGGGTCCTATTGTGCATCAAACCGGTTGTAGCTAGCTCTCTCATCCCTGCATCTACGATTTTTATACCAGTTCTACCGTGTTTCCATGCATTTACAGCTTGGTCAGATTCATCTGTACACCAAGGAAATTGATCCCACGAGGATCTCCAGTTTTTATGCGTTATGTGAGGTGTGTAGTAAGCAAGGTGATATCCAAACTCTCTCCAGACCAATTCTTTAGCAAAAGTTTCTGGGCCTTGTGATGTGTCCCAATTGAAATTTTGAGTTGCGTGCCAACAATCCCACGGTGAGATTTCTCCGTAGGTTAAATATTGCGAGAGTTTTGAGGTGGCTTCCATAAAGGGGAAGTCCCTAAATTTTTTATAATCTAATATGGAATGATCAATAAAATGAAGCAATCTTTTATGTGCTGCTTCTTCTCCGATGGAGATATATTTTTTGACAATTGTTGAGCTATGTTGCATTTGCTCTCCCATTTTCCAGGTTTCTATATCTTCACTTTGGGGCCAGTTTTGATTTATGGGAAGTTTTTTAGGGGCAGGGATTGGAAGCTGTACTGTTTGGGTTCTGGCTTTTTTCCAAAAGGGGGTAAACACTTTGAAATAGTCTCCTGATTTATTTTCGATGGTATGGGGTTCAAAAAGCAAATGTCCTGGAAAGGTATTTACCTCAAGACCATTCTGAATCAATTGGCTTTTCACTTTACTATCTCTTTGGATAGAATCGGGATCGTATAGGCGGTTCCACCATATTTGCGTAGTTCCCAATTGCATGGCGATCTGGCACAAAATTTCAGATGGATTTCCTTTCCGAAAAATGATTTTAAGTCCTAGTTTTTTTAGCGATTCGTCAAACTTTTTTATTCCCAGGCTCAATCTCCATTTGGGACAGCTTCCATATGATTCTACAAGATCATCGAGAATAAAAACGGGGATCAGGGGGGTATTATTAGTTACTGATTTTTGAATTACCAGGTTGGAGGAAAGTCGAAAGTCTTTTCGCACCCAGTATATGGCTGATTTTTTCACATTGGCAACATTTGGCAAAATAGTCAACTAATGGTTCTTATCACTTTCTTGTTGAATCTCTTAAATTATGGCTTAGATGATTGAAATTCTCGGTAAAACTTCAGTACGCATTATCTATCTTCGGAAAAATTGGATGTTTACGCAAACGTTCGATTTGAGCGTAGAACTAATTTTCTCCAAGAGGATTTAACTCATCATTCTTACGATATCACTTTATCCGAATTTTGCTCTAATTTTTGTTAGGATTTAAAAAGCCATCAAAGGTGTGGGCTATCAACGATAACCTAAGGTATTGATTGATGGTTTTGTCGCTGTAGATATAACCATTTATAGAACCCATTCTCATCTTTTTCATTCAAAATAAGTATGTTTCCAGAATTAAGATTAATTCCAATCTCATCTCCTTCATCCTTAAAAAGGATGTCTTCAGGAGGATTAGTTCCAATCTCATCTCCTTCATCCTTAAAAAGGATGTCTTCAGGAGGATTAGTTCCAATCTCATCTCCTTCATCTTTAAAAAGGACGTCTTCAGGAGGATTAGTTCCCTTCTCATCTTTTTCATCCATAAAAGGGAGGTCTTCAGGAGGATTAGTTCCCTTCTCATCTTTTTCATCCATAAAAGGGAAGTCTCCAGGAAGATTAGTTCCCTTCTCATCTTTTTCATCCATAAAAGGGAAGTCTCCAGGAAGATTAGTTCCAAGAGTATCGCTGTCTTGAATTTCATCAAATTCATGCACTAAAAACTTATCTGGTTCTGTTTTGTATTCCTGATAGCGTACATTCATCTTAATGTTCATCTTTTTGTCCATCTTTATGATTCTTCTATTGCTATTTTCTTCCTTAATCACATAACGCTGATTTGGAATATCCGGAAAATCAGAACTTAAATCTTCCGTATGGTCGCCAAGAAATTTTTCAGTGAAATCAATTATTAGTTTTTTACTCACTATTGTCACAGGAAATAGAATTTCTTTATTTGGATTATCTGGGGTTGTTGTTTCTATTTCAATATCCAGATAATTGGCGTTATCAATATTAGGAGTAGGAGAGTATACGGAATGAATTATTCCGCTAATCGTGTCATACTTTTCATTTTCTATAGATGGGTTTACTCCATCAGCTTTTTCCTTATGGTCTTGTACTTCTTTTGTTTGTGAAGATGTTGGTGTTAAATTGTCAAAATAATTCTTGGGAAATCCTTCGTCCACTATTTTTCCGGTAATTGACATTGCTTTTCCGCTTAATTTCCCTATATCATATTTAGGATCAAATAAAAGATAATCAAAAAAAGTATTAATTCCTCTATACCCGAAGGTTTGTTTCATGCATTTGTTCGTAATAGCATCAATAGATTCTTCGGTGAAATGAAGTTGTACTCCTTCATTTTTAAAGTATGGAAACCCCTTGTTTACTATCTCTTTTATGATTTCTCGAGTAGTATTTTCGTTTATAGATTCCATCGGAATCAAAACTCCCATTCTCCCTACAAACTCAGTTTTTAGATTGTAAGAAACTAAATCTTCTAAAACAATCTTTTCTCTTAGATCTTTTGTATCAGTTACGTCTTTTGATTGACCTGAAGTTTTGCGTACAAACCCTATTGATGTTGACTTGAGATTTTCTTTGCTCAATCTATTTTCAATATGCTTTTCAATCCCAGTGAATGCTCCGGCAAAAACAAATAGGAGGTTGGCTGTATTATAGGTTGTCCCATCCACCGTCAATTCGGCTCCTTCTATTAGCTTCAATATGCTATCCTGTATTTGGGTTCCCCAAGTGGTATTACTCCCTGCTGTCATACAACCAAGTTTGTCTACTTCATCTATAAATATAACTCCATGGGTTAATTGATCATGGTAGTAATTATCTCTGTTTTTCTTATAATATTCTTCTAATGCTGTTTCTAATGTATATTTTCCTGTGCAGTTGAATGGACCTAACTTGGGCGCATTAATGAAATGAAATGGGAGTCCCACAGCTTTAGATGCTGTTTCTACTAAAAGCGTCTTTCCACACCCACTAGGACCTACCAATGTGATGTTGGACGATTTATATTTTACAGGCTCATTATTTAGTGAATCTATCATTTTTTTTAGATGTTCAAATAAAACTGCGCTAATAACTCTTTTGGCTTTAGATTGGCCTTTTACAATTTTGAGTGTCCCACAAATTAACTCTGGACACGAATAAGAATTTCTCATAATAAAAATTTTAAAAAATTAACAATATATATAGTTTTTGGTCGATGAACAAACATATTTTAGATAATCAAAATCAAGCAGTGGATTTTTTATTGGATTAATCTGAGAGTTTAAAATATTAGTCTTTTTATTTTCTTCAGAGATTATGTTTTTGTTTGTTTTAAATTTAGATGTTCTCATAAATAAAATTGTTTGAGGTCATAATTTAGTTTTGATAAACTTTTTCCCTTGGTTCAGGAAGGCTTTTATAACCATCCTTATCCTTCCATTTCTTTAATACGGGAATACCTAAACTTATCCTTCGGTGTGATAAGTTCCCGGATCGGTTTTCGAGAAGTTTTTGATTTTGTTTTTTCATCTTCCTTAGTTTATGGAAGATGACCTTAAAGTCG
>Ga0209754_1001698_pt1 | contig 20397 bp, 18 predicted proteins | sample MesohylBB_FD_187295 | JGI IMG/M metagenome (GOLD analysis project Ga0209754, IMG submission 187295) | Host-associated microbial community of the marine sponge Aplysina aerophoba from Gulf of Piran - sponge mesohyl, lysed by bead beating... | ecosystem: Host-associated > Porifera > Sponge >... | reverse complement strand
TGAATGTGCCGTATAGCGCCGGCAGCGGCCCCCAGGGAGTCGAGAACATGCCGATGTAGATGGCGCCGAGGGCGATGGAGGGGAAAATGTAGGGGGCGAAGGCGACGCCTTCGAGCCACCGCGCCAGCAGCGTGCCGCGGCCGCGAACCGCCGCATAGCCCACCAGCAACCCGAGCATACCGTTGCATACGGCCGCCAGCACGCCCAGTTTGATGCTGTTTCCCAACGCCGTCAGAATGCCCGGGGAATGGATGATGCCGGGCTCGCCATAGGCGAGGTCGGGGTTGCTTTCGCCGATCCAGAAATGCGCCGTCAAACCCTTCAGGGTATACTCGCCCGGCGTGATGATCAGGGATTCCCAGAGCAGGATCAGCAACGGCAGCACGACCGTCACGGCGAGGAAGGCGGCGACCCCGATGGTGGCCGGCCATTGCCAAAGCCCGAGTTTGATTTCGCGCTGCCGGAAACCCTTGCCGGTGAGGGTCACGAAGCTCTTCCGAATTCCGATGACCCGGCTGTTGATCCAGATGAAGGTGATCGCCATGACGATCAGCACCAAGGCGAGGACGAAAGCGTCGCCGCTGTTGCGCGCGTTCAGCGAGGCGTAGATCTGGGTCGAAAAGGTAAAGAAACGCACCGGCAGCCCCAGCAGGGCCGGCGTCCCGAAGGTGCCCAGGATGCGGATGAAGGTGAGCACCACGGCGGAACCCAACGCGGGCAGCAGCAACGGAAACGTAATCCGCCACAGCCGTTGGCTCCGGTTCATGCCGGCGATCGCGCCCGCCTCCTCCAGCTCCGAATCCACCGTCGCCAGGGCACCCGACATCAGCAGATAGCCATAGGCGTAGTAGTGCAGCGCCAGACAGATGACGATGGGAAAGAAGCCATAGCTGACCCAGTCGGGCGACTGCACGCCGAAGAAGCTGGTGATCATGCCCTCGTTGCCGCCGATCCGGTCGTTCTTGAACAGACTCAGCCATGCCAGCGCCAGCACCCACGACGGCATCATGTACGGCACCACCACAAGCGCCCCGAACACGCCCTTGAAGCGGATGTTGGTGCGCACCATCAGCCACGCCAGGCCGCTTCCGATGCTGACGCCCAGAACGGTTACGCAGACGCCAACGGCGACGCTGTTGAACAGCGGCTTCAGGAACAGCGCCCTGGAAAGCGGGCCGGTGAAGACCCGTTCGAGGTGGAACAGGGTGAAGCTGCCGACCTTCGCCTCCGGCCTGTAGGCGAGGTCATAGCTCTGGTACACCAGCGCGTCGTGGATGATTTCGAAAAGCGGCCCCAACACCAGCACGGACAGGACGGCCAGGCACAGGAGACCCAGGATCTTTTCCGGCTGGTTCAGCAGCCGGTAGAGGTGGTAGGCGATGTTGCTCCGGGAAAAGACCGGAGGCCGGCTGCCGGAAGGGGCCGTATCCAACGACATGGGTCAGGACTTCCGTTCTTCCGCTCAGGCGGGCGCGCCTTGATTGAAGAGATTGGTTTCGGATTCGACATCGAAGAAGTTCATCGACTCCGCGTCGAAGTCGATCCACAGCGGGTCGCCGAGGTCCATCCGTATGAATCCCGGTTGCAGGAGCGTTATGGAATAGTTCTCGGTCCGGGCTTGCAGGATCGTGTCGGCCCCCTTCGGCTGAACCGATTCCAGCGTCACCTTCAGCCAGCCTTCCCTGGCCTCGGTCGATACATGGATCCTTTCCGGGCGAATGGTGGCGACGAGGCTCTTTGCGTTCGCGGGCGGGTGGCCGGGGATCGGCAGCCACAGGCCGCTGCAATCGAGGCCCACCTCTCCGTTCTTCCGGCTGATGGTGCCGGTAAACCGGTTGATGCCGGGATCGCCGATGAAATCGGCGACGAACAGGTTCGCCGGATGGTGATAGATTTCATACGGCGTGCCCTGTTGCATGACCAAGCCCTTGTCCATGACCACGACGATGTCGGAAAGCGTCAGGGCCTCGATCTGGTCGTGGGTCACGTAGACGGTGGTGGCTTCGATGTCGCGGTGCAGCCGCTTGAGTTCGCCGCGCATTTCCGTACGCAGCTTGGCGTCGAGGTTGGACAGCGGCTCGTCCATCAGCAGGATGGACGAGCGCGAGGCGATCATGCGCGCGAGGGCCACCCGCTGCTGCTGGCCGCCGGACAGCTCCGACGGGTAGCGGAGCTGGTACGGCTTCATCTGCACTTTCTCGAGCGCGGCTTCGAGGCGCTCGGCGGTCTCGCCCGCGCTCAGGCGCATCTGGTTCAGGCCGAGCGTGATGTTCCGCTCCACCGTCATATGGGGCCAGAGCGCGTAGCTCTGGAATATGAGCCCGAGGTTACGGCTTTCGGGAGGAACGATCACGCCCTTCTGGCGGGAGAAGATGAGTCTGTCGCCGAACCGGATTTCTCCGGCCTCGGGCTCCTCCAGCCCGGCGATCACGCGCAACGTCGTGGTCTTGCCGCAACCGGAGGGACCGAGAATGGTCAGGAAGGCGCCCGGCTCCACGGTCAGGTCCAGATGCCGTACGGCGACTTCCTTGCCGTACGACTTCCGGATGCCTGTCAGATGGATTTCCTCCATTCCTGGCTATTTGCTCGAGTGCACCGTCCAGAAGTCCCGGACCTTGGGTCCGTGCTTCCACATGTATCCGGCATCCACGTTCCAGCCCTCCATCTCGTCCCAGATCTCGCCGCCCGCCGGCAGCGGCACGTCGCTCCGCGGGCTCACCGTGCCCGGGTCGAAATAGGGCGCCAGACCCTGCAACAGGGCCATGCTGGCGCCCTTGTCGTAGGGCTTCTCGATCTTCGAGTCCTTGTTCAGCTCGAGGCTGCCGAGCAGGTAGGCGGTAAACAGCTTGGCCGCGTTGGGGTGGGGCGCCTGGCGCGCGATGGCGGTAAAGGTCGGGTAGACCACCTTGCCCACCGGATCCACCTTGGCCAGGATCTTGTTGACGTAGCCCTTCGAATCGTTGCGCGCGATATAGGTCATGTAGGTGAACGCGATCAGCGGATTCTTCTGGCCCTTCTTGCCCGAGGCTCCAGCCAGCCTTGAGCCTGACTTGAAGATCACCAGGTCGTTGGCGAGCATCCGCGCCCAGAACTCGTAACCGGCGTCCGGGACCCCTTCGCTCAATTGGATGGGCTTGCCGGCATGGCGCTGATAGGCGGCCGCCATTTCATCGGGACGCTGCATAAGGGTCATGATGCCCATCAGGGTGGAGCCCGACGACAGCGGGTTCTTTACACCCACCCGGCCCTTGAACTTGGGCTCGGTCAACTCCCACACGTTCTTGATGGGCGGCGCGTCCGGGTAGGTTTCGCGGTTGTAGAGAAAAACCATGGCCTCGTTGACGCGGATCAGCAGCGGGTCGCGGTTTTCCTTTGGAATCCGGTCGACGTAGTGGTGCGGCACATAGTTGACGAGACGGTTCTTGTTCAGCATCTCGTAGATCACCTGACCCGAATTGCCGGTGGTCACGATGTCGGCGTTGAAGATATTCGCGTCCTGTTCGCGTATGGTCTTCTCGACTGCTTTGACGGACCCCAAGTCGTGCACGGTCACTTTGATCTCCGGATGAATCGCGTTGAACGGCTTCACCAGCTTGGCGATGCGACCGGACGCCGTGTAGACCACGACCTCGCCTTCGGCTTTTGCCTTGGCGACGACCTCGTCCCAATTCTCGTCCTTGTCATAGGGGCCGAGCTTGGCTGCCTTCAGCCACGCCTCCATCTCGGGCGGCGGCTCGGAGGCGGCGTTGGCGGCGGTGATGAAGGAAAGGGCGAACAGGCAGGCCAACAGCACCGCTGACAGACGCGTGACGTAGTGTTGCATGTTATTCTCCCGTGGGGTGAGTTCACCCGGTTCGTGAATGTGGGTGGCGAGACTCCGGACCCGGTAACCCGCGACACTACTCCGATACGCGTGACAGACGCAAGGCGAGTCACCGGCGTCCCTGCAGGCCGCCATCCGTGGTGGCGAGAATCCTTGTCTCCCACGCCGGCGCTAGGCCAATCCTGCCAAACTTGCTACAGTATTCTTGCGTTATCCCACGCCGTTAAAGCTCCGTTTCCCGTGCCGGAAACCGTCCGGAAATTCCGGCCATTTCCAGGGCGCTCACGAACAAGACGTAACCGTATTCACCTGCGCGGACCCCAAGGCTGCCCGAGGGGTGCGGGTGAACAGGGAGGATAATTGATGGACGTTGTCGCTTGCCGCGAGGCGGTGAATCTTCGCAACATCGCGATCATCGCACACGTCGACCACGGCAAGACCACGCTGGTGGACGCTATGCTGTGGCAAAGCGGAACGTTCCGAGCGAACCAGGACATCCGCGAGCGGGTGCTGGACTCCATGGACCTCGAGCGCGAGAAGGGCATCACGATCATGGCGAAGAACGCCTCCGTGACCTACGCAGGGGTCAAGATCAACATCGCCGACACCCCGGGCCACGTGGATTTCGGCGGCGAGGTCGAACGCACGCTGCGGATGGTCGACGGCGTCATGCTGCTGGTGGACGCCGCGGAAGGACCCATGCCCCAGACCCGCGCCGTGCTGGCCAAGGCGCTGGAGCTGCGACTGCCGCCGATCGTCGTCATCAACAAGATCGACCGCCAGGACGCGCGCCCGGCGGAAGTCCTGAACGAGATCTACGACCTGTTCATCGACCTGGGCGCCACCGAGAAACAGATCGAGTTTCCGGTCATCTACTCCGTCGCTCGGAGCGGAAGATGCACGCTATCGCCGGGCGGCGAGCTCACCGATCTGCGGCCGTTGTTCGAGACCATCCTCGCGCACGTTCCACCACCGGCGGGACACCCGGACCAACCTTTGCAGATACTGGTGACCAACGTCGCGCCCGACGAGTACCTCGGACCGCTGGCCATCGGCCGCGTGGTGGACGGCGCGGTGCGGCACCGGCAGCCGGTGACCCTGTGCCGCCGCGACGGGTCGCAGACTTCGGCCGCGGTGGCGGAGCTGTTCATCTACGAGGGCGTCGGCCGGGTCCCGGTGCAATCCGCGGGTCCGGGAGAGATCGTCGCGCTGGCGGGAATGACCGGCATCGGGCTGGGCGAGAGTATCGCCGACGGCGAGGATCCCAAGCCGCTGCCGGCGCTCGACGTGGAGGAACCCACGCTGTCGATGGAGTTCTCCATCAACGACTCGCCGTTCAGCGGAAAGGACGGCCGCTACCTGACCTCGCGTCACCTGCGGGCGCGACTGCTCAAGGAGGCGGAGCACAACCTGGCGATGCGGGTGGAGTCCATCGAGTCTTCCGATCGCTTCCTGGTGTACGGCCGGGGAGAACTGCAGCTCGCCGTCCTGATCGAACAGATGCGGCGGGAAGGGTACGAGTTCTCGGTAGGCATGCCGCGGGTGTTGACCCGCACCGTCGACGACGCGGTCCATGAGCCCTACGAGCTGGCTCTCATCGAGACCGATGAAGAGCACCAGGGAATCGTCGTCCAGAAGCTCGGCACGCGCCGGGGCGTCCTGGTCAAGCTGGCGGACCGTGGTTCCGGAAGGGTCCGTCTGGAGATCGAGGTGCCCAGTCGCGGGCTGATCGGTTACCGCACCGAGTTCCTCACCGACACGAAGGGCACGGGAACCCTCACCCACATGTTCATCGGCTACCGTCCCTGGGCGGGCGACATCGTCCATCGGTCCAACGGCGCGCTGGTTGCCGACCGCAGGGGCCGTGTGACCGGCTATGCGATGTTCAACCTCCAGGAGCGGGGCGAGCTGTTCGTCGGCCCCACCGAGCCGGTGTACGGCGGCATGCTGGTGGGACAGAGCAGCCGCGACAAGGACCTTGACGTGAACATCACCAAGGAGCGGAAGCTGACGAACATGCGGTCTTCCGGCCTCAAGGGTATCGAAAAGATCGTGCCGCCCTTACGCATGTCCCTGGAGCAGGCCATCGAGTTCATCCGCCAAGACGAACTGATCGAGGTGACGCCGTGCAACCTCCGGCTGCGGAAACGCCATCTCGACCCCAACGAACGGAAGTACCACGCGCGCCGGGTGGAGGACTCGCTCCAGGCCGCGGGATAGTCAGACCGGCGGCAACTTTAACGCGTCCCCTCCGCTTCGTCCTCCACGTGCCGTCCCAATAGCCTTACCTCCGCCCCCGCCAGCATTTCCCGGAGCTTTCCCCGTATCGCCCACAGGCATATGAGCGACGGGATCACCATCAGCGTGGTGATCACGAAAAAAGTGGCCCAGTCTCCCTCCAGCCAGTCCACCAGGGCGCCGGAGGCGCCGGCCAGGATGGTGCGTCCGGCGGTGCCGATGGAGGCCATCAGGGCGTACTGGGTGGCGGTGTAGGTGCGGTCCACCAGCATGGAGATGAAGGCCACGAAGGTGACGGTGGCGAAGGCGCTGGTGAGGTCGTCCACGACCACGGCCGCGGCGAACAGGGCCTCGGACTTGCCCACCCAGAACAGCACGGCGAAGAGCAGGTTGGTGGCGGCCATGGCGATGCCCGACAGGAACATGGCCCGGATGAGGCCCATGCGGATGGCGAAGAACCCGCCCAGCACGGTAAAGCCCACCGTGGTGACCCAGCCGAGGCCCTTGGAGTAGAGGGCGATCTCGGACTTGGAGAAGCCGATCTCCCGGTAGAACAGGATCGACATGCGCCCCATGAAGGCTTCGCCGATCTTGAACAGGAAGATGAACCCGAGCACGGTGAGGGCGATGGCGACGCCGTTGCGCCGGAAGAAGCTCGCCAGCGGGCTGACCACGGTGCCGCCGAGCCACGCGGCGGCGTGGCCCATCGGGCCGGCCACCCCGAGAGTGGACGCGATCCGGTCCTCCTCCGCGGCCTGCGACGCGATGCGTTCCGCCGTGCCCTGCTCGTGCACGAACAGCAGGCCGATGTTCGTGAGGATCACCACCGCGCCGAGGACGAGGAAGGTGGCCTGCCAATAGTCCTCCACCCCGGCGTTCTGGAAGGCGGTGGCGGTCTCCAGCGCGATGATGCCGCCGAGCTTGTAGCCGGTCCACCAGCCTACCACCGCGGTGGCGGCGCCGGCGGCCATGGCTTCGCCTTCGGTGGTGCCCACCTGCTCGATGCGCAACGCGTCCACGGCGATGTCCTGGGTGGCGGACGCGATGGCGATGGTGAGGCCGATGCCCACCACCCAGCCCAAGTTGGCGGTGGGGTCGGCGAAGCTCCAGAGCGCGAGGGACACCACGATCACGGCCTGCAGCGTGAGGATCCAGGCGCGCCGGTGGCCGAGCTTGCCGGTGAGCCACGGGATGCGGATGCGGTCGATGAGTGGCGCCCAGAGGAAGTTGATCGCGTAGACCCCGAAGATCAGTCCGGCGAAGCCGATGGTGGTGCGGCTCAGGCCGTCTTCCTTGAGCCAGAGGGTGAGGCTGCTGCCGATGAGCACCCAGGGAAACCCGCTGATGATCCCGAGGAGGAAGATGCGCGCCATGCGCCGCTCCCAGTACACCGCCAGCGACTCGATGATCTTCTGCATGGGGCTCCTTCGGGTTGGGGTGTCGGCTGTCCTCCAGAATTGAATATAACGGACGCGACTCCGGAACAGAATCGAGGCAACGACGTGCCACAGTCGTCATTCCCACGCTCCCTGCGTCATTCCCGCCCCCCGATCCGTCATTCCCGCCCCCCGATTCGTCATTCCCCCCCCCGATTCGTCATTCCCCCCCCGATTCGTCATTCCCGCGGAAGCGGGAATCCAGGGGTGGCGAGGCGGGGAAACGCCGCTGCGGTACCCCACCACCGCCCCTGGATTCCCGCTTCCGCGGGAATGACGAATCGAGGGGCAGGGAATGACGAATCGAGGGGCAGGGAATGACGAATCGGGGGGCGGGAATGACGAATTCCGTAGCCGTCGCGCGTTTGACACTTCTCCGGCTCTTCGGCTAGTCTGCGTGCCGCTGCCGGCAATCGCCTGGCGGGCATGCAAATCGGTGAAAACGTGCGCATTGCGAAAGGAGAACGGACCATGTCCTCATTCCTCAAGGTTTGTTTCGAAAGGTTGGCGCTGGCGTTGGTGGTTGGAGGCCTGCTGCTGGGGGCCGCGGCGTCGGTGCAAGCGGCGGAGCTCAAGCTTGCCCACTTCACCTCGCCCAAACATCCCATGGACCGGCTGGTGATGCGGCCGTGGGGCGAAGAGGTGGCCAAGCGCAGCAATGGCTCGCTGACGGTGCGGATCTATCCCGGCGGCGAGCTTGGCAAGGGGCCGGTGGCCCAGTACAAGCGGGCGGCGGACGGCATCGCGGACATCACCTTCGGCCTGCAGGGGTACAGCTCGCCGCTGTTCCCGAGGACGCTGTTGGTGGAGCTGCCGGGCATCGCGCCGGACGCGGTGGTGGCCACCAAGATGCTGTGGAAGGCCATCGGCGCCGTCCAGGGCGAGTACACCCGGACCAAGGTGCTGGCGCTGTGGACCAATGACAAGGCGGTCATCATGACCCGCAACAAGGCGGTGCGGACCCTGGACGACGTCAAGGGCATGAAGATCCGCACCCCCTCGAAGCTCCAGGGCGACATCATCAAGGCGCTGGGAGCCACCCCCGTGGCCATGCCGGTGACGCGCATGTACAACGCCCTCAAGACCGGCGTGGTGGACGGGCTCATGGTGGCGCCGAGCGTCATCCGGAGCTTCAAGATCGGCGAGGTGGCCAAGTACTACACCGTCGGGCCGTTCGCCAACACGGCGTTCTTCCTGGTGATGAACAAGAAGGCCTACGACGGCCTCTCGGCGGAGCACAAGAAGATCGTCGACGAGACCTCGGGCCAGGCCTTGAGCGTCAAGGCGGCCGGCATCTACAAGAAGGCCGGGGCGGGCGCGCTGGCGGGGGAGAAGAAGAGCGGCCGGGGCGAAGTGATCACGCTGTCGGACGCCGAGGACAAGCGCTTCCGCAAGGCCCTGAGCGGGGTCCGGGCCGCGACCGTCAAGGCTCTCTCCGCCAAGGGCATCGACGCGGAGAAGATCCTCGCGGCCATGGGCGGATAGGCCGGCCGTCCGGCTTCGCGTAATCCATGAGTGAAGAATCGCGTGCCGCGTTGCCGGGGACCGGGGTGGCCGACTGGACCACCCGGCTCCTGGCCTACGCGGCCGGGGCCGCGCTGCTGTGGCTGATGCTGCTGACGGTGGTGGCGGTGGTGATGCGCTACGTCTTCAACGCGCCCATCCTGGGCGCGCAGGACATCTCCGAGCTGAGCCTGGCCGTGGTGGTGTTCATGGGGATCCCCTACTGCGGCTGGACCGGCGGCCACGTGGCCGTGGACCTCATCAGCACGGTGGTGGGGGAGAGCCGGCTGCGCTACACCGACACCCTGATGCGGTTCCTGGGGGCGGCGCTGTTCGCCGTCGTCGCGTGGCAGGCCATGGGGCAGGGGTTCGACGCCGTGGAGTACGGCGAGGCCAGCAACCTCGTGGAGATCCCCCACTATCCGTTCGTGTTCCTGATGAGCGTCGGCTGGCTTCTGTTCGCCCTGGTGCTGCTGCTCCAGGCCGCCGCCGGCATCTTCCGGGCTCCCCAGACTCCCCAAGAGAAGGCTGAATGAGTCCCACCGCCGCGGGTCTTGTGGGATTGGCGGGTCTGTTCGTGCTCCTGGCGCTCAGGATGCCCGTGGGCATCGCCATGATGCTCGTGGGCGTGCTGGGGTTCGGCGTCCTCAACGGCTGGGGGCCGGCCCTGGCCGTGCTCGGCAGCGAGCCCTTCGTCATCGCCACCAACTACGAGCTCATCGTCATCCCGCTGTTCGTGCTGATGGGGAACTTCGCCACGGTTTCCGGCATGAGCCGCGACCTCTACGCCGCGGCCTACGCCTGGTTCGGGCACTGGCGCGGCGGGCTGGCGTCCGCCACCATCGCCGCCTGCGCCGGGTTCGCCGCCCTCTCGGGCTCTTCGGTGGCCGCGGCCGTGACCATGGGCAAGGTGGCGCTGCCCGAGATGCGCGCCTACCGCTATGATTCGCGCCTTTCCACCGGCGCCATCGCGGCTGGCGGCACCCTGGGCATTCTCATCCCGCCCAGCACGGGCTTCGTGATCTACGCCATCCTCACCGAGGAGTCCATCGGCCGCCTGTTCCTGGCCGGGTTCTTCCCGGGACTGCTGCTCACCGCGCTGTTCATCCTGTCGATCTTCATCCAGACCCGCATCAACCCGGACCTTGGGCCGCCCGGGCCGGCCTCCACCGTCATGGACCGCATCCGCGCTTTCCGCCAGGCCAGCGCCATGATCGGCGTGGTGGTGGTCACCATCGGCGGCATCTACGCCGGCCTGTTCACCCCCACCGAGGCCGCCGGCGTGGGCGCCTTCCTGGCGGCCCTGCTGGCGCTGGCGCGGGGCCGCCTGACGGTGTCTTCGTTGTCGTCCCTGGCGCTGGAGAGCGTCCGCACCACCGCCCTGGTGTTCCTCATCCTGGTGGGCGCCCACATCTTCAACCCGTTCCTGGCGCTCACCCACATCCCCTCGGATCTCGCCGAGCTCCTGGTGGGCATGGAGCTGCCGCGGGTCGCCGTCCTCGCCATCCTGCTGGCCGCCTACATTGTGCTGGGCATGTTCCTGGAGGGCTTCGCCATGCTGGTGCTCACCCTCCCCATCGTCCACCCCATCATCCTCACCCTGGGCTACGACCCCATCTGGTTCGGCGTGGTCATGGTCATCGTCCTGGAGATGGGCCTCATCAGCCCGCCCGTGGGCGTCAACGTCTTCGTGGTCAAGGGCATCGCCGAAGACGTCCCCATGAGCCGGATCTTCGCCGGCATCTTTCCCTTCTGGATCGCCATGGCCGTCTGCCTCGCCATCCTGGTGGCCTTCCCGGAGATCGCGCTGTTCCTGCCGAATACGATGATTCAGTGAGGAATGGAAGGCGGACGAACTGCGGCGGGCCTTCGAAGCTGGCGAAGATGCTGAAAGCCGGCTGGCTGTGTTGCTGCAATCCGAGGAGGGTGACGGGGTTGATGTCGAGGCGTTCTGGGAACGGGTGGCGACCAACCTTGCCGCCCGCCGGCTCCGGTTGTTGTTCGTTGCCGACTGGATTCCCGACGAGTTGGCTCGGGTGGTGGAGTTTCTGAACGAGCAGATGCCGGACGTTGAGGTGCTGGCGGTGGAGATCAAACAGTTCCGGGGTGCGTCGCATACCACACTGGTGCCTCAGGTCATTGGACGCACCGTCGCGAAGCTGGGCGTTCGGCCGCGCGGTAGCAGGATACGTGCACTCGACGAATTCTATGGCCGTTTTGTAGACAGCTCCGTCGCCCGGCGTCTCATAACCGCCGCCGAGAATGCCGGTGCCGAAATCTACTTGGGGGTACAGGGTGTCTCGGTTCGAATAGCCTGTTCGTTCCAGGCGTCTCCGATCAGCGTGGCTTGGTTTTACCCCTCAGCGCAGATCTGGTGGGCGGGCACTAAAGGGTTCACTTTCGGCACCACCAACTGGGTCAACTTTCCTGCAGAAGCCCGATCTATTGTTGATGAAATGCACGGTTGGTTTGAGTCGCAAACCTTTGCCGAGAAGATAGGCGGCACATCGCAAAACTCGATAACGGGATGGGCGATTGACCCGGCGGTCGCCGCGCAGCATGTTGATGTACTGGCCGAGAGGCTTGCGACCACGATTTCCGGGTTACGACAGTGTTAGCGCTCGGTGCGGGCTCGCTCAATCATTTGTCGTCATTCCGGGCTCGACCAGGGATCGGCAAGCGGGGTGTGTGGCGGATGCGCCTGACCGGCGCGGCCTACCTCACGATTCCTTCCGGCGGGATCGGGTCATCATCCCCGTCCGAAGCCATATGCGCGGCCAGCGCACCGTCGGGCGTCCTCGCCTCCACGATTGCCACCGGTTCGTATCCCGACTCTTGCAGTCGCTTGAGCCGTAGCTCGTTTCCCTTCGCGCCCATCATGACGGAAATGAGCAACTCACCGAGCAGCCAAGCCTCCGGGATCGAGCTCGCAAGGATCCCGAACAGGAACACGAATCCCGAACAGGAACACGATCACGCCAATCAGCCATAGCTTCTTCACGAACGCCCAGATCCAGGTGAAGAAGAAGGCCGGCCAGCTCCAGCCGTTCTTGACGACTTCATAGCCCGAAGTTGCGTGTCGGAGGATGGAAAACTTCTTCATTCAAAAGACCTCCATGTCTTGTTGGGACGTAGTCCTTGATGACGAACAGGTCAAGCCGTTTCGACTGCGGGAAGGTAGGATCTCGTGAGCAACTCGCTTCGATGAAGGTCCTGGAGAAGCATGCCTGGGGTCGGGTATGGGGCTGGCGGTGAATGTTTGTTGACAATGTACTCTAATGCTGCTCAAGTTGTGTAAGGTTATGTGTAGGAGTGGTTCATGGCGACAAACTTGGCGATAGATGTGGACCTGTTGGAGAAAGCCCTGAAAGTCGGGGGTGAAAGGACGAAGAAGGCCACCGTCAACAAGGCACTGCAGGAGTTTATCGCGCGGCGAGAACAGGAACGGCTGCTCGAGCTCTTTAGTCAATTCGACTGGGACGACAACTACGACTACAAGCGTGAACGGACGCGTACGTGAGGCTGTTCGTGGACACCAGCGTCTGGTCGCTTGCTCTTCGTCGAAATCGGCCCTCTGAAGAGCCGGAGGTTCAGCGTTTGCGGGATGCACTCGGTGGCGGCGAGGCTGTTCACACCACGGGAATCGTACTGCAGGAACTGTTGCAGGGTTATCAGGGAGCCAGAGCCCGCACGGAGATAATCGAGCGTTTCGCGGCGATTCGCACGATCGAACCGAACCGTGACGACTATATCGCCGCTGCGGAACTGCGCAACGAATGCCGCCGGCACGGTGTCCAGGTCGGTACCATAGACGCGTTGCTTGCTCAGCTTTGCATCCGGCATGATCTAATCATGCTGTCCACGGACCACGACTTCGTCCACGTCTCGGATTGGACACCGCTTCGGCTCTGGCTTCGCTCGTGACCCCGCCGGCCGTCGCGCGTTCTTCCGACGGTCACACATTGAACCGGATGTGCATGACGTCCCCGTCCTGCACCCGGTATTCCTTGCCTTCCAACCGCAGCTTGCCTGCCGTGCGGCAGCCGGATTCGCCCTTGTGTTCGATGTAGTCGTCGTAGGAGATGACCTCGGCGCGGATGAAGCCGCGTTCGATGTCGGAGTGGATCTTGCCGGCGGCGTTGACCGCGGCGGTGTCGCGGGCGATGGTCCAGGCGCGCACCTCCATGGGGCCGGCGGTGAAGAAGCTCATGAGGTGGAGGTGGTCGTAGGCGTAGCGGATGAAACGGTCGCGGGCGGTTTCGGAGAGTCCCAGTTCGGACAGGAAGTCGGCGCGCTCGTCCGGGTCGAGCTGGGCGATCTCCATCTCGAGCTTGCCGCACACCGGCACCACGGTGAGGTTTTCGGCCTCGGCGTATCCCGCCACGTCGGCGGGCAGGGGCTCCTGCAGGGCGTCCTCGCCGGTGTTGTAGACCACGAGCAGCGGCTTGCCGCTCAGGAAGGCGAAGCCCGACAGCAGGGTCCGTTCCTCGGGCAGGAACTCCAGTCCGCGCAGGGGCCGTTCCTCCTCCAGGATGCCCTGGCAGCGTGTCAGAAGGTCCAGCTCGCGCCGGTGGTCCTTGTTGGCCTCCTTGCGGATGCGCTCCAGGCGCTTCTCGATGACCGACAGGTCCGCGAGAATCAGCTCCACCTGAAAGGCGTTGAGGTCCCGCACGGGCGCCGGCGGCTCGTTGGCCAACGGGTCCTCGAAGGCCCGCACCACCTGCGCCAGGGCGTCCACTTCCCGGAGCTGCGCCAGGGACTGGTTTTCGAGGGCGGCCTTGCGCTCCTGCGACGGCGGAAAGTCCAGGAAGGTGACTTCCGCGTATTTCTTGTCCTTGGGATGGACGATCTCGCTCAGCGCGTCCACGCGCGGGTCCGGCACCTTGACCACGGCCATGGCCGCCTCGTGGCGCGTCTCGAAGCCCCCCACCTCGGTGCTGAGGCCCGTGAGGGCGTTGTAAAGGGTGGTCTTGCCTGCTCTTGAGAATCCGGTGAGTCCGACTTTCATGGACTCTAATTTAACATCGGGCGGGATTATTCATAGGGAGGAGGGTCGGCGACCTCACTCCGGCAAGGGAGAGAGTGTCGCATCAAGGTCGGCCGCGGGTAACGCCCGGATGCCCGGCGCCATCCGGTAGCTTCGCGTGCCGGCGTGCACGACGTCCAGCCGTTCAAGGCCGAGCGTCTCGAAGGCGATGCGCATGGACGCCGTCACCCGGGGCGCTTCGGCGCGTTTGACTTCGAACCCGTACCGCCGGTTGCCCGCCAGTATCAGCAGATCGAGTTCCGCGCCGGCGTGGGTCGACCAGTGGTAGCACTGCTCGGGACGGGCGCCCAGCAGGTGAATGACCTGTTGGACCACGAATCCTTCCCAAGACGGCCCGACGACAGGGTGGGAGACCACGTCTTCGCGCGTCGTCAGACCCAGCAGTGCATGTAGCAGGCCCGAGTCGTTGATGAAGACCTTGGGCGAGCGCACCTGCCGCTTGGCGATGTTTTCGTGCCAGGGCTGCAACTGCCGGACCATGAACACCGAGGTGAGAAGGTCGAGGTAGCGTCGGACAGTGGTGTGGGATACGCCGAAGGCGCGGCCCAGCTCCGCGCCGTTCCACAACCGGCCGTGCCAGTGGGCCAGCATCGTCCAGAAACGGTGCAACGTTGTGGAAGGAATCAGACTGCCGAGCTCCGGCACGTCCCGGGCCAGGAAAGTCTGGATGAAACCATCACGCCAACGGCGGCTCGCGGGAGCGGAGGTGGCAAGATACGAACGCGGGAACCCGCCGCGCAGCCACAGCCGCTCCAGGTCGTCCACCTCGTCGAGTCCGAACCCATCCAGTTCGTGGAACGCCACGCGCCCCGCCAGGGTTTCGGAGGTTTGGCGGAGCAGTGTGGGCGAGGCGCTCCCCAGCACGAGGAAACGCGCCGGGGTTCCAGGCCGGTCCGCCAACACGCGCAAGAGGGGAAACACTTCCGGTAGCCGCTGGATCTCGTCGAGGACCACAAGCCCCCGCAGCGGGCGCAGCTCCAGACCCGGATCGGCCAGACGAGTGAGGTCGACGGGGTTCTCCAGGTCGAACCATGCCGACGGGCCTTGCCGGGATTCGATGAGTTGCCCGGCCAGCGTGGACTTGCCGACCTGTCGGGCACCCAGCAACGCGACCACCGGGAACTCGTCCAACAACAATGCGACACGCCGGAGATGACGTTCCCGTGCGAGTTCCATCACCTTGAAATATGATCGATGGCTGCACAGATTTCAAGGGAAACCGCAATGCTTCTTAGCGCCGACGACCCCTCGATCCGGGATGGCCGCGCTCGTAGACTTCATCCCGGGCCAGGTCCGCTCCGCGCGCGGCGGTCACCGCCAGCTCGTCGCAGCGTTCGTTCTCCGGGTCGCCCGCGTGGCCCTTGACCCAGCGGTACTCGATCTCGTGCCGTTCGGACAGCTCCAGCATCTCGGCCCAGAGGTCGGGATTCAGCGCGGGCGCCTTGTCGCCCTTCCTCCATCCCTTCGCACGCCAGCTCTCGGCCCATCCCTTGGACATGGCGTCCACCACGTAGCGGGAGTCGCTGTAGAGGGTCACGCGGCACGGTTCCGTGAGGGAACGGAGACCGGCTAGAACCGCCATGATCTCCATGCGGTTGTTGGTGGTCCTGCGGTATCCGCCGCTCAGCTCCCTGCGGGTAGGCGTAGCCGTATTGTAAAGGAGCACGGTCCCGTAACCACCCGGACCCGGGTTCCCGATGCACGCGCCGTCGGTATAGATGGTGACTTGTTTCATGTTTGTCTCATGTGCTTCGCCAAGCTCGACAGGAGTATAGTGTGCTGTGACGCGGCACACTAGCCCCCGGATCGTCATTCCCGCGAAAGCGGGAATCCAGGGGTTGGGCGGGGTGAGCGACGTGTTTCTTCCCCCACCACCCCTGGATTCCCGCTTTCGCGGGAATGACGATCCGGGGGCGTGACAATTCAACCAGTCTTCTGCGGCGCTGGCTCCTAGCGGACGAACGCTTGACACGGAACCGCATGTCTTTTTTAATCCGACACACGCCCGACGCGGGTGGCCCTGGTCGTAGACCCGCGCCGTAGTGCACGCCATCGACAGGCCCTGCGACATGGCGCGGCGACGTTCTTGCGAAACCGCCCGCGCCCGAATTCGCCACTGGCGCACCACACCGCTCCAAGGAGACGCGCATGCAAACCGGTTCTTTCATCAACGGGGAATGGTACCAGCCCAGTTCCGAGCGGCGGGTCCGCAACGTCAATCCGGCCGACACCCGCGACGTCATCGCGGAGTTTCCCATGGCCACGGCCGCGGACACGGAACGGGCCATCGACGCGGCCGCGGAAGCGTTCCAGGGCTGGCGCAAGACGCCGGGACCGGAGCGCGGCCGGGTGATCTGGCGCGCGGCGGACATCGCGCGCCGGCGCGTGGACGAGATCGCGGAGTTGATGACCCGCGAGGAAGGGAAGATCTTCAAGGAGGCCCGCGGCGAGGTGCTCAAGGGGATCTCGCTGCTGGAGTACAACGCCGGCGCCGGCTACCGGCTTGGCGGCAAGACCCTGCCGTCCGAGGCGCGCGATACCTTCACCTACACCATCCGCCAGCCTATGGGCGTGGTGGGACTCATCGCGCCGTGGAACTTTCCTTGGGCGATTCCGGTGTGGAAGTCGGCGCCGGCGCTGGTGGCGGGCAACGCCGTGCTGCTCAAGCCTGCGTCCCTGACCCCGTCCACGGCGGGCCTCCTGGCCGAGGTCTACGAGGAAGCCGGCATTCCCAAGGGCGTATTCAACGTGGTGGTGGGCTCCGGCGGCGACGTGGGCGAGACCATCGTCAACTCCCGGCGCATCCCGGTGGTGTCGTTCACCGGCTCCAACGAGATCGGCAGCGACCTCTACGTCAAGGCGGCCTCCCGCGGCGCCAAGGTCACCTGCGAGATGGGCGGCAAGAACGCGGTCATCGTCATGCCCGACTGCGACCTCGACAAGGCGGCCGTGGCTATCCGTGACGGCGCCTTCGGCTCCACCGGCCAGCGCTGCACCGCCACGTCCCGGGTCATCGCCATCGGCGACACCCGCGGCGAGCTGGTGGCCCGGCTGGAGGAACACGCGAAGAAGATCCGCGTGGGCTCGGGCCTGGACGCGGACGTGGACATGGGGCCGGCGGTGGACGAGGGCCAGTGGAAGACCGACCTGGAGTACATCGAAATCGGCAAGCAGGAGGGCGCCCGGCTGGTGACGGGCGGCAACAAGCCCAAGGGGCTGGACCACGGTTTCTACGTGGAACCCACGGTGTTCGACGACGTCACCCCCGACATGCGCATCTTCCGCGAAGAGATCTTCGGCCCGGTGCTGTCGGTGGCGGCGGCCTCGGATCTGGATGAAGCCATCCGGTTCGCCAACTCCGTGGACTTCGGTCTCACCACTTCCATCTTCACCCAGGACGTGGACAAGGTCATGCGCTTCGTGGAGGAGGTGGAGACCGGCATGGTGCACGTCAACGAGCCCACCGTGGGCGGCGAGGCCCAGCTCCCCTTCGGCGGCATCAAGGCCACCGGCGTGGGCGAGCGCGAGATGTCCGAGGAGGGTCTCAACTTCTTCACCGAGATCAAGACTGTCTTCATCAACTACTCCGGCCAGTCCGGGCGGCTGATGATCCGCTGAGGCGCGACCACCCAGCCCGCATCGAATCCGGACCGTGGAGACCGATCATGGAATGTGAACACGCTATCATCGACGCCGACGGCCACGTGGTGGACCAGGACAAGGACCTGCGCCGCTACCTGCCCGCGCCGTGGAACGAGAAGGACTGGACCCGGGAGTACTACCTGTTTCCCCTCACCGACGGCTGGATGCGCGGCATGTCGTCGCGCCACAAGGCCGAGGTGCCGGACGCGGCCAACTGGCTGAGCTTCCTGGACGAGTCGAAGATCGAGCAGACCATCCTCTATCCCAGCAACGCGCTGTTCCACGGCCAGATCCGTAACAAGGGCTGGGCGGTGGCCGTGGCCCAGGCGTACAACGACTGGCTCTACGACTGCTTCGGGCGCCAGTCGGACCGGCTCAAGGGCGTGGCGCTGCTGCCGGTGCAGGACATCGAGGCGGCGGTCGCGGAGTTGCGCCGGTGCGTGGAGGAGCTGGGCATGGTGGCGGGCGTGATCCCGTCGGTGATGGCGCCACTGGTGGGCCTGGGCGGAAGACAGTTCGACCCGATCTACGCGGAAGCCGAGCGGCTCGACTGCGCCCTGGCGGTCCACGGCGGTCCGGTGGCGGGACTGGGACTGGACATCTTCGAGAGTCTGGCCGAGGCGCGGCCCCTGGAGCACGCCATGCCGCAGATGGTGCAGATGATGAGCATGATCAACGCCGGCGTGTACGACCGCTTCCCCAACCTGCGCGTGGCCTATCTGGAGTGTGGCACCGGCTGGGTGCCGTTCATGATGGACGCGCTGGACGAGAACTGGGAGCGGCGCGGCCACGCGCTGGCGGTGAAGCAGCGCCCCAGCGATATCATCCGCGGCGGCAACATCTTCTTCACCTGCGAGGTGGACGAACGGAGCCTGCCGTACGTGCTGGAGCAGCTCGGCGGGGACCAGGTGCTGTGGGCCTCGGACTATCCCCACGAGCGGGCGCGCTCGGAGTTCTTCCACGATCTGCCGGACTTCTTCGCACGGGAGGACGTCAGCGCCGATGTGCGCAAGAAGATCCTGTGCGACAACCCGAAGCGCTATTACGGACTGTAGGACCGTGCCAGGACTGCGTTCATCCTTCGACTTCGCTTCGCGAAGCCTGTCCTGAGCCCTTCGACAAGGCTCAGGACAGGCGTAGCGAAGTCGAAGGACGCCATTTTCAACGGGCGCCATTGCCACAAGCGCGCAGCACCCCAGGACCGTGCCCAGAAGACTGAATAGGACCTCACGATGAATCCGCCCGACACCGTCGATCTCGAACGCGCCGCGGCCATGAGCCGCGCCGACCGGGACCATCTCGTCCACGGTTTCGTGCCGCTGTCGAGGCACCAGGCCGACGGCGTGCCGGTTTTCGTACGGGCGGAGGGGATCTACTTCTGGGACTCGCTGGGAAAGCGCTACATCGACGGCCTCTCCACCCTCTGGAACGTCAACGTGGGCCACGGCCGGAAGGAGATCACCCGGGCGGTGGCGGACCAGATGGACCGCCTCGCCTACGCCCCTACGCTCATCGGGCCCACCTCGGAGCCCACCGTCCGGTTGGCGTGCCGGCTCGCGGAGATGGCGCCGGAAGGTTTGACCCGGGTGGTGTTCACGTCCGGGGGCTCGGAGACCAACGAGAGCATGATCCGGCTGGTGCGGGCCTACTGGAAGGCCAAGGGCCAGCCCCAAAGGACGCGGTTCGTCACCCTGAACCAGGGCTATCACGGCTCCTCCAGCGGCGCCGCCATGCTGACCGGAATACCGCTGTTCAACCAGCAGATGGAGCCGGGCCTCCCAAACGTGCATCACATGGCGCGGCCCCACTGCTACCGCTGCGAGCTGGGGAAGACCTGGCCGAGTTGTCAGCTTGCCTGTGCCGACGAGCTGGAGCGGCTGGCGGAGCGTGAAGGCCCGGACGCCATCGCGGCGTTCGTGGCCGAGCCCGTCCAGGGCGTGGGCGGCGTCATCGTACCGCCCGAGGGATGGCTGGCGAGGATTCGGGAAATCTGCGACCGGTATGGTATCCTCATGGTCTGCGACGAGGTGATCACCGGCTTCGGCCGCACCGGCAGCCTGTTCGCGTGCGCCGGCGAGGGTGTCACGCCGGACGTGCTGGTCACGGCCAAGGGCATCACCAGCGGTTATCTGCCGCTGGGCGCCATGCTGTTCCGGGAAGAGCTCTTCCAGACCCTGCTGGCCAAGGCGGACGACGCGTTCTACCACGGCTACACCTACACCGGACATCCGGTGGTATGCGCCGCGGCGCTGGCCAACCTCGACATCATCGAGCGCGAACGGCTGGTGGAGCGGGCGGCGGAGTTGGGCGCATACATGCAGGATCGCCTGGCGACGCTGGCGGACCTGCCCATGGTGGGCCAGGTGCGCGGCCGGGGGCTCATCGCCGCGGTGGAGCTGGTGAAGGACAGGGAGACCCGGGAGTCCTTCGCGGTGGACCAGCAGGTGCCGCGGCAGGTCTATGACGAGTGCCTCGCCCATGGCCTGTTGCTGAGAGTATGTGGCACCCATGCCCTGGCGGTGTGTCCGCCGCTGGTGGTCACGAAAGAGCAGATCGACGACATCGTTGGAATCTTGCGCAACGCCATCACCACGGTCGCGAAGGCCGTCCTGTCATAACCGCGACAGCCGCATCCCGCTTGGTGGGCTGTCTCATGGAAGTGTTGGCGAAGATGCATGCACAGGGGCGACCGGCGGCCGCCCTCCCTG
>Ga0209754_1001697_pt1 | contig 20400 bp, 15 predicted proteins | sample MesohylBB_FD_187295 | JGI IMG/M metagenome (GOLD analysis project Ga0209754, IMG submission 187295) | Host-associated microbial community of the marine sponge Aplysina aerophoba from Gulf of Piran - sponge mesohyl, lysed by bead beating... | ecosystem: Host-associated > Porifera > Sponge >... | reverse complement strand
AACCCGAAAGACGGGCGCCGCCCCGCGCATTTACAAAATTGAACTGCTCACATACAATCCGGCCCAAAGCCCGACGACTCTTGTCCTGATGAGCCGACACCGTTGCCGACAAGGACGGAAGAGCATTACGAAGGACGGTAAGTATCGGTGACTGTGCTTGCATATTGCTAAGTTGAACAATATATAAGCCGTTGTCAGGTCCCTAGTCAATGGACAGGGCAGGGCTAGGTACCCATAAGGCCTTTTATGGAACGTAGGACCCGGCAAAATGCACAAGATCTATCCAGTTCCGGAGTTTTGTTATATGATTGGACAGATTGACCGAGTTCCCACGGTCAATGAATCCCGGGCCAGCCATCCCGGAAATAGACGTTGGTCAGGATTGCATGTGTGCACCTCAAATGAGCGCAATTCTCCCTAAAACGGCCGATTTCATGCCCTCTATCACGGCGAACCCTAGAATCGGCAATGAGTTGGAGGCTATTCTCTGGTATGCATGGCATGGGCAACTTCTGGATAAACAATACCAATCGCCGGTCCATCCCCTAAATTCCCGAAGTTCCCAGTTATCCCCTTTGGACAGCAACTGCGGAAGGCTATCTCCCACCTCACTGACGAATACCTTAGTTCACCCAGTATGGGGTTGCTGATATAATGGGCATTGATATCTTTGCCGTAACTGTATTGGTTTATAATGCGCCAATTATTGTTATTATTAAGGGGCAAAACGAAATGACAAATGTTGGGAAAGCCTCCTGAACGCCTCAAGCTGACTAATTTCAGATATGATGTCCCTCGTCATCTGATTGCCCATTACCCGGTTGAGCCTAGGGATTCGGCGCGTATGATGGTGGTCGATCGAGCAACAGGGACCATCGAACATCGCCATTTCTACGATATAGTAGATTATTTCTCTCCGAACGATGTTTTGGTCGTCAATAACACAAAAGTATTTCCTGCAAGGCTACGGGGTGAGAAGGAAAAGACTGGTGCGAGGATTGAAGTTTTCTTGCTCAGAGAGCTTAATCCCCAGAGCAGGCTATGGGATGTGATTGTTGATCCTGCGCGGAAGATCAGAATCGGAAACAAGCTTTTTTTCGGCAGTGGGCTTTCGGCTGAAGTGATTGATAATACAACCTCACGTGGTCGTACAATTCGCTTCGACTACGATGGCGACAATGCTGCGCTGTATCGCGCGATCCAGAAGGAGGGACGTACCCCGCTACCGCCGTACATAAAAAGGGAAGTGGAGAAAGCAGATATCGACCGTTATCAGACTATTTTCGCCAAACATCGTGGAGCAGTGGCAGCCCCAACGGCAGGGCTTCATTTTACTCCTGAGTTGATAGACAAAATTACTGGCAAAGGGGTGCAGGTAGCTCAGATCACCTTGCATGTCGGTCTCGGGACGTTCCAAAGTGTTGGCGTTGAGGATCTAACGAAGCACCGTATGGGCTTTGAGTATTATCAGATACCTAGGGATACAGCTGAAATAGTTAATCGGGCATTAGATTCGGATGAAAATCAAGTGACGATATGTGGAACAACAGTAGTACGGGCTGTAGAAGCGAGTCTCACCGTGTCGCGTCATTTGAAATCTCAAGAGGGCCGAACGGATAAGTTTATTTATCCACCGTACGAGTTCGCCGTTACCGAGCGGTTGATTACAAATTTTCATATGCCCAAGAGCACCTTGATGATGCTCACAGCTGCCTTTGCAGGATTTGAACTGCTCAAGAAAGCTTACGAGATCGCTATTGAGGAGGAGTATCGTCTCTACTCTTTTGGGGATGCCATGTTGATCCTATAGACAGATGGTTGCCGCAGTCATTCCGGCAGCAGGCGTAGGCTCACGTCTCGGTGGGCTTCCCAAGCAGATGCGTCTCCTGGGCGGAGCCCCGGTGCTCTTTCGGACGGCGTCCGTTTTTGACCAGCATCCAGCTATTTCCAGTATTGTAGTGGTGGCGCATCCGAACTCACTTGATGTCACAAGGGAAATGCTTATGCCCCTGAGTAGCCCGTGTAGCGTGGTTTCAGGAGGATCAACGAGGCATGAATCTGTGATAGCGGGGTTGAGCGCGGTTGTGGAAGATGTAAGCATTGTGCTAATTCACGATGCAGCGCGCCCCTTTGTATCGGATCAGATCATAAATGATGTAATTGAGGCTGTAAAAAATACGGGGGCAGCGGCAGTAGCATCGCCGATTCAGGATACAGTACGTTACGGGAACGAGGGCTTGTTTACTAAGACAGCATCCCGTGATGGGCTTTATGCTATGCAAACCCCGCAGGGCTTCAGGCGGAATCTCCTGGTAAAGGCAACTCATCAAACTGGGGGATATTTGCCAGCGACAGATGATGTTGCTCTGATGCAGCGCATAGGACAACCGGTTCGTATCGTTGAAGGTGATCCTCGCAATATTAAGATCACGACCCGGTCTGACTGGGAATGGGCACAGAAAATGTGGGCCCAGAGGAAGTAGCTGATGGCTTCGAGAGTGGGGATTGGTTATGATATGCATCAACTGGTGGCGGGCCGACCACTTATTCTTGGTGGAGTACAAATCTCTCATCCTCTGGGTTTGGCAGGACATTCCGATGCCGATGTTTTGCTACATGCCATCTGTGATGCTTTGTTGGGGGCGGCTGCACTCGGAGATATCGGAGTACATTTTCCAGATTCGGACCTGTGCTGGAGGGGAGCAGACAGCCGGATACTTCTCCAAAAAGTAAATGATTTAGTATCGGAAGCAGGCTACAGTGTTGCAAATGTGGATGCAACCATTATCATTGAGCGTCCAAAACTGCAACCACACATTGAGTCCATGCGTCGTACAATAGCCGGTGATTTGATGATCACACTCGAGCAGGTCTCGATAAAAGCTACCACGTCTGAGAGACTGGGGATAATTGGGCGCGAAGAAGCTGCGGCAGCTTGTGCAGTGTGTCTACTCACCGGACCCGTCGTATCGTAGGTCTGTTATGGAACAGTTTTTTACTGATCTCCTTTCGAGGGCGGCAGATATTCCGGTGGCATGGGGGTATGTGTTGATTTTTTTTATCGCTTGGTTGGAAAATGTTTTTCCACCTATTCCAGGAGATGTGTTGATAGTTTTTGGAGGTTACCTAGCGGCTGTTGGTCCCATGTTGCTCCTACCGGTTATAATTCTCAGCACGCTCGGTGGTGCCATTGGGTTCATGTGTATGTACTATGTCGGACGCTACGGTGGCCCGGTAGTACTCAAATCCAGGGCTATGCGTTGGGTGCCGGATGAAACGGTTTCTAGAGTGCAGGACTGGATTGACTCCTGGGGATACGGTGTGGTGGCAGCCAACCGGTTCCTGAGCGGAGCACGCACAGTCATATCCTTTACGGTCGGGATGAGTCGAATGCCGGCCTTACCCGTAGCGGTGCTTGCTTCTCTCAGTGCAACTGTATGGGTTACCCTCATTGCAACCTTAGGGTACATAGTGGGTGATGAATGGGAGCGTGTGACGGAATACCTGTCGCGCTACGGTCGACTCATGTCTGCTTTGATTGCACTGTTTTTGGTCTGGCAGCTTTATAAAGCTATCCGTCGGATACGTGCTCGTAAAGAAGGTTAATCATTTTCAAATTTATTACGTATACCGAAAGGCTGTAGTGTATCCGGGCATAAATAGTAGTGATGTGTAGGGTAACGGGGTGACTCGTATTGCTGGCGTAGCTCAGCTGGTAGAGCAGCTGATTTGTAATCAGCAGGTCGGGGGTTCGAGTCCCTTCGCCAGCTCTTTTTGGCATTTCAGAAATTTTTGACGGGCACAGTGGCCGGGTATTTGAGTAAAACGCGGGTTGAATTTTTGTTTTGGGGCAGGTACCCAAGTGGCCAACGGGGGCAGACTGTAAATCTGCTGGCTAAGCCTTCGGAGGTTCGAATCCTTCCCTGCCCACCAGCGGGAGTAGCTCAGTTGGTAGAGCATCAGCCTTCCAAGCTGAATGTCGCGAGTTCGAGCCTCGTCTCCCGCTCCGGTTATTTACTTGACTGCCGCCTTAGCTCAGGGGTAGAGCACTTCCATGGTAAGGAAGGGGGCCTCGGTTCAAATCCGAGAGGCGGCTCCCCGATGAATAAATAGGACAATTTCAATGGCAAAGGAAGTTTTTCAGCGTACGAAGCCGCACGTGAACGTGGGGACAATCGGCCATGTGGACCATGGTAAGACGACGTTGACGGCAGCGATCACGCGGGTATTGAATGATCGATATGGCGGGACAGAGATTCGGTCATTTGATTCGATTGATAACGCACCGGAGGAGCGTGAGCGTGGGATCACGATCGCGACGGCGCATGTGGAGTATGAGACGGGCGCGCGTCACTATGCGCATGTGGACTGTCCGGGACATGCGGATTATGTAAAGAACATGGTAACGGGAGCGGCGCAGATGGATGGGGCGATTTTGGTAGTGGATGCATCGGATGGTCCGATGCCTCAGACCCGGGAGCACATCTTGTTGGCGCGCCAGGTAGGGGTTCCTTACATCGTGGTCTTCATGAACAAGGTTGATTTGGTGGATGACGAGGAGTTATTGGAGTTGGTGGAGATGGAGATTCGTGAGTTACTGGATGCGTATGAATTTCCGGGGGATGACATACCGGTGGTGCAGGGATCAGCATTGGGGGCATTGAATGGAGAGTCGGAGTGGGAGGCGGGCGTAATGTCGTTGATGCAGGCGGTGGATGATTATGTACCGACGCCGGAGCGTGATAAGGACAAGCCGTTTTTGATGCCGGTGGAGGATGTATTTTCGATTACGGGTCGCGGGACGGTAGCGACGGGTCGTGTGGAGCGCGGGATCGTTCGCACGGGGGAGAAGGTAGAGATCGTGGGTATTCGTCCAGAGAAGACAACGACGACAGTGACGGGTGTGGAGATGTTCAGGAAGATCTTGGACGAGGGTCAGGCGGGGGATAACGTGGGCTTACTGCTTCGTGGGGTTGCGAAGGATGGAGTCGAGCGCGGTCAGGTGATCGTTCATCCGGGTTCGATCAAGCCGCACCAGGAGTTTACGTGTGAGGTGTATGTATTGAGCAAGGATGAGGGAGGACGTCATACGCCGTTTTTTCCGGGTTATCGCCCGCAGTTTTATTTTCGGACGACGGATGTGACGGGAGATATCGAGTTGCCTGCAGGCACGGAGATGGTGATGCCTGGCGACAATACGCAGTTCAAGGTAAAGTTAATTCAGCCGGTGGCAATGGAGCAGGGGCTTCGGTTTGCTATCCGGGAAGGTGGACGAACCGTCGGCGCCGGCGTAGTTACCAAAATCCTAGACTGATCAAAGCATCAACGGGTGTAGCTCAATTGGCAGAGCAGCGGTCTCCAAAACCGCAGGTTGTGGGTTCAAGTCCTACCACCCGTGCTAACAGCCTGATAAATGAAAAAATTAGTTAACAATGCCCGAACCTACCTCGAAGAGGTGGCTATCGAAATGCGCAAGGCTAGTTGGCCCCAGCGCAGAGAGTTGATGAATAATACGGTGATCACATTGGTCGCGAGTTTTGTGCTCGCATTGTTCATTTTTGGTGCAGACCGTGTGATCAGCAGGATTCTAGAAATTATTTATCCGGGCTAGTCAGCAGGTAAGAAAACATGGCTCTACGAAGAAAGCCTACGTTCAGATGGTACGCTTTGCAGACATTTTCCGGACATGAAAAGCGTGTTAGGGAATACATAGTAGACGTGATCGAGCGCGAAGGGCTCAGCCATCAGTTGGGGGAAATATTGATTCCAACCCAGAACGTCTTTGTAATGCGTGGCGGCAAGAAGCGGACGCGTGAAAAAACAGATTTTCCAGGTTATATGCTGGTGAACGCTGTGATGGACAGACGTCTAGTTCATGTATTCAAGGAGCAGATCTTCAAGCAGAAAAGAGAAGCGATCAAGTGGTTGCCTTCTCGTGATTTTCCCGAGCCGCTTATGGATGAAGAAATCAAGCGGATTCTCGGTCGGATAGATGAAGCTCTGGAAGCAGGCGATAAGCCGGAAATCCCATTTGCACCTGGAGATCCTATTCAGGTGGTCGATGGTCCGTTCAATAATTTCTCCGGGGTCGTAGACGATATCTATCCGGATAAGATGAAAGTCCGCGTAATGGTATCCATATTCGGCCGCAAGACACCGGTCGAACTGGATTATTTACAAATTATGCCCCAAGAATAAAATTTTTTCTGTAACATGTGGGAACCCCGAAGTTTTCCTTGCGTACTAACGGGCTACCCAGAATTTCAGTGCATCCTGATTAAGACTCAGTAATGGCTGCAGGCAAACCGGCAGAGAGCCTTATAAAGCTCCAAATCAAGGCTGGACAGGCAAACCCGGCTCCCCCCATTGGCCCAGCGCTTGGACAGCATGGGCTGAATATCATGGATTTTTGCAATCAGTTTAATGCGGCAACCAAAGACCGCATGGGATTGGTGCTACCCGTGGTGATCAGTGTCTATGCGGATAAATCTTTTTCATTCATAGTCAAGAGCCCGCCTGCTGCAGTCCTTTTGCGGCAAGCAGCTAATATCAGTAAAGGGGCTGACGATTCGATTCGTAACAAAGTAGGCACCGTAACATGGGATATGTGTCGTGATATTGCAAGGCAAAAGATGGAGGATCTTAATGCATTTGATGTGGATAAGGGTGCGGCTATGATTGCCGGGACCGCCCGCTCGATGGGCGTTATTGTAACTGGACGCCCTGTCTAGGTTTTTGATTGCACCATTCGATTAGGTGCTTGGATCGCTTATATCACAACAACAACTGTATGGCAAGGAAAGGAAGGCGCTATAAAAATTCTTCTAAGGTGATTGAAGAAGCTGGCGGTGGGCCGTTTACACTGCAGGAAGCTGCAAAGGTCCTTAAGAGTGCAGACCCGGCGAAGTTTGACGAATCGGTGGATATTGATCTCCGTCTGGGAGTTGATCCGCGCCATGCGGACCAGATGGTTCGAGGCAGTGTAGCTCTGCCGCATGGTACGGGCAAGGAAATGCGCGTACTGGTTTTGACCAGTCCGGATAAGCAAGAGGAAGCCGAAGCAGCCGGAGCCGACCATGTGGGACTCGAAGAATACGTCGAGCGGATTCAGGCAGGCTGGACAGACATAGATGTAGTCATTGCTACGCCTAATGTTATGTCCAAGGTTGGTCGACTCGGTCGCATACTAGGTCCAAGAGGTCTTATGCCGAACCCTAAGAGCGGTACGGTCACCTTTGATATAGCCGGAGCGGTGAAAGCAGTGAAAGCCGGAAAAATTGATTTTCGTGTCGATAAGCAAGGGAACCTGCATACCGGAATCGGTCGCGCTTCCTTTAATGCAAAGCAACTTGAAGAGAATGCACGTGCGTTTCTCCTAGAAGTTTTACGCCTGCGACCTGCGTCGGCAAAAGGCACATACGTACGCTCAATTACGCTTTCTACCAGTATGGGGCCTCCGGTCTCAATCTTACGTACGGAAGCGATCAATATTGCTCGATAATCGGATGCCAGTGACGAAAGCTCAGAAAATCGAAGAAGTCGCCCTTCTTACAGAAAAGCTTGAAGATAACCCCTCCGTTTATGTAACAGACTATAAAGGGCTTGATGTAGCTGAGATAAGCGGGTTGCGACAGGTTTTACGAGATGCCGGTGTGGAATATCGTGTGGTTAAGAATACGCTGCTCAAGCGCGCCATGGAGAACACGGGCGGCTATGATGTGGCATTTGACCATCTGTACGGCCCCACAGCGATAGCTATCAGTGTCGAGCCCAGTGCAGCAGCGCGGGCTATCAAGGCATTCAGGAAAAGCTCTGGTCAGCCCCTTCCCGCGCTCAAAGCAGCGGTCATAGACGGTGTTCTCTTTGAAGGAGAACAGATCGATGTGCTGGCTTCACTGAAATCAAAAGATGAGTTACTGGGTGAGGTGGTTACGCTTCTGCTTTCACCTATCCAGAATGTTATTTCTGCAGTAGAATCGCCGGGATCTAACCTATTGGCTATCCTGGAAACTCTGCAGGAACGTGAAGAGGCCTAACTAAGTCATTATCCCTTAATCTGCGGCGCAGCTTTTGTCGGCTGAGACCGCCGCCGGAAAACCCACAAAAACCATGGCAGATTTAAAAACACTGGCTGAAGAGCTGGTATCACTGACGATCAAAGAGGCCAGTGACCTGGCTTCAATTTTGGAAAACGATTATGGCATCAGGCCGGCGGCGGCAGCCGTAGCTGTAGCTGCATCTGGTGCGGCTGGTGGTGAGGAGGAAGCTGTTGCAGAACAGACGGAGTTTGATGTTATTCTCAATAATTTTGGCAGCAGCAAGATTGGTGTCATCAAAACGGTCCGTGCAATTACAGGGCTCGGCCTGAAGGACGCCAAAGCGCTCGTCGATAGTGCGCCGGCTCCTGTCAAAGAGGGTGTGTCTAAAGAAGAGGCGGAGGATATTAAATCACAGCTTGAAGCTGCAGGCGCAGAAATTGAAGTTAAGTAGTTTCGGTTTGCTCAGCCAAAATAAGAGCTTTATCACTGGGGCCTCGCCGCCAGTAACTGTACCCATCAACATCCCCTAGGTGTGCATGTCCGAAAAAAATGGCCAACATGTGGCTCGTACGAATTTTGCTCGTTCGCGCTCGGTTCTGGATTACCCGGATTTCCTGGATATACAGCTTGGATCCTACGAAGATTTTGTCCAGGCCAAACTGCCTCCCGATCAACGCTCTGATGAGAAAGGGCTGCAACGGATATTCAAGAACCATTTTCCTATCGAGGACACCAAGGGACGCTACATCCTGGAGTTTTTCGAATACTCTCTAGGTGCGCCCAAGCACACCATCGAGGAATGTCTTGCACAGGGTCTACATTATGCGATTCCGGTCAAAGCTAGACTGAGGCTTTCGGCTAATGATGACGACGATGAGGATGAGGCAGATGAAACCGTAGAGCAGGAAGTCTATCTTGGGGACCTGCCGGCAATGACAGAGCGAGGATCGTTCGTGATCAATGGTGCCGAGCGCGTTGTTGTTTCGCAGTTGCATCGGAGTCCGGGCGTCTTCTTTGGTCAGGCGGTCCATGCGAATGGTACACGACTGTATTCAGCACGGATTATTCCAATCCGTGGATCCTGGATTGAATTTTCCACGGATGTACAGAATGTCATATGGGCATATATCGACCGCAAGCGCAAGATGCCGGTCACGACGTTGTTACGGGCCCTTGGTTTTAGTGAAACGGACGAAATCATCCGTCTCTTCAATTTAGCGAAGGGGATCAGTACACGTATACAACACCATTTTCAAAGGGCAATCGGTGGCAGACTGGCGTTTGATGTCGTTAAGCCTGTCACCCCTGTACGCGATCTGGATAGTGAAACAGGCGAATTTCTTGGTGCATACATTGAGCAAGAGACCGGTATTGCCATTGATATTAAAACTCAGGAGGCAGACGATTATGTGGAGATTCTGGACAAGCAGACCGGTGAATTGATCGAGGGTCTCGATAAGGAAACCGGTGATCCCGTCGAGTACATTAATGAGTCGACCGGTGAAGTAGTGGAGGAGCGAGTCATAAATCGGATTCTTCTACCCGCGGATCACGTCATCACAGAGGATGACTGGAAAATCCTTCACCAATACGCGGTGGGGCGGGTTTATGTGTTGCATGAGGAGAGTACGGATTTGTTGGATACAAGTGCGCTTGTCAAAACGCTTCGACGTGATCCATCCAGTAATCAGGAAGAAGCGCTGAAAGAGCTCTATCGAGTGCTTCGAGATGCTGAGCCGCCGGATTCTGATGCAGCCAAAAATATTCTTGACCGCCTCATTTTCAGCGAAAAGCGCTATGATCTGGGGGCAGTTGGTCGCTATCGCATAAACAAGCGCTTAGGGTTGAGGGTACCGGAAGAGACGGTCACACTTACTCAGGAAGATATCGTAGCGATAATCAGCAAGCTTCTGGAGCTGCGTTCCGGGCGGAGCGGACTGGACGATATAGACCATTTAAGTAATCGGCGTGTGCGTACTGTAGGTGAGCAGTTGGGGCTTCAGTTTTCGCTTGGTCTGGCCCGCATGGCCCGCACAATACGCGAGCGCATGAATGCGCGGGATGCGGACTCGTTAACTCCCCAGGATCTGGTCAACGCCAAAACTATTTCCAGCGTTATTAACACGTTCTTTGGGACGAATCAGCTTAGCCAGTTTATGGATCAAACCAATCCACTGGCTGAATTGACGCACAAACGCCGTATGTCGGCTTTGGGACCGGGTGGATTGACGCGGGAGCGAGCAGGATTTGAGGTTCGCGACGTGCACTACACACACTACGGGCGACTTTGTCCCATCGAAACACCAGAGGGGCCGAACATTGGATTGATTTCTTCGCTGTGTGTGCACGGACGGATAAATCATTTCGGTTTCATTGAAACGCCCTATCGAGTGGTAAAGAATGGGAAGGTCACGGATTCCATTGTTTATCTATCGGCGGAAGAGGAAGACGATGCGGTCATTGCCCAGGCGAACGCCCGCATTGATGATGAGGGGAATTTTCTGGATAATTTGGTGCGGTGCCGCTACCGGGGGGAGGTTCCCTCTGAGCGTCCAGAGCGGATCCAGTTTATGGATATTTCTCCGAACCAGATTGTTTCGCCGAGTGCCTCAATAATTCCATTCCTTGAGCATGACGATGCAAACCGCGCGCTCATGGGATCAAACATGCAGAGACAGGCAGTGCCACTGCTCCGTGCTGAAGCCCCAATCGTAGGGACGGGCATGGAGGGGCGTGTGGCACGGGATTCCCGCGCAGCTTTGGTCGCCGAAGGAAAAGGTGTAGTTGAGTACGTGGATGCAAAGCGAATTATCATTCGCTACAATCAATCTCATGTTGCGCGCAAGTTGGCATTTGAGGAGCCGGTAAAAGAATACCTCCTCACCAAATTCCGGCGCACCAACCAAGACACCTGTATCAACCAAAAGCCCATCGTAGAGGTAGGGCAAAAAGTCGTCGAAGGTACCGTATTAACCGATGGATTCAGTACCGAAAAAGGCGAGCTTGCACTGGGCAAGAACGTCCTTGTAGCATTCATGCCATGGAGGGGATACAACTTTGAGGATGCCATCGTTCTCTCGGAGCGTTTAGTTGCGGAAGATGTATTTACTTCTGTTCACATCGAATCTTTTGATTTACAGGTCAGGGAAACGAAGCGTGGACAGGAAGAACTTACACGTGAGATTCCAAATGTATCTGTTGAGTCTACCAAGGACTTGGATGAGCGTGGGATAATACGGATGGGTGCTGAGGTAAAAGCGGGAGATATTATCGTTGGTAAGATTACTCCCAAGGGTGAGACCGATCCGACACCAGAGGAAAAATTGCTTCGGGCTATTTTCGGTGACAAAGCGGGGGACGTAAAGGATGCCTCGCTGAAAGCACCTCCGGGGATGAAAGGCGTAGTTATTGATACGCAGCTCTTCAGTCGGCGCAATTCGGACCCTGAGTCAAAGAAGCGAGAGCATCAGCAGCTCGCTATTATTGAGAATAATTTTGAGCGAGACCTTGCGAGGTTACGTTCTGACCTTTCTGAGAAATTTTTTGACCTCCTGGATGGACATACGGCGGCATCCAATATTGAATCATGGGATGGAGAGATTATTGTGTTGAAAGGGGTGAAAATTCTTGAGTCAAGCTTTAAGGATGTGCAAGTACACGAGATCAATCCAAAATTCTCGGTAGAGGGGACGGCTGCGGTAAATCGAAACCTAGGCAAGCTGTTCAAGAATTTTGACGCAGCTGTTGCCAAGATTGACGCAAAGTTCAAACGTGAGCGTCATCGTGCACAAATGGGTGATGAGCTCTCACCGGGGATTGTGCAGTTAGCGAAAGTTGCTGTTGCTAAAAAACGCAAGATTCAGGTAGGGGATAAAATGGCGGGGCGGCACGGTAACAAAGGTGTAGTTGCACGCATTGTACCAGTTGAAGACATGCCATTTCTTGCGGACGGTACGCCAGTTGACATTGTACTCAACCCCTTGGGTGTACCCTCCCGGATGAATCTGGGCCAGATCTACGAGACGCTTCTTGGCTGGGCCGGTGCCAGGTTAGGCAAACGGTTTGCTACGCCAAGCTTTGACGGTCCGACAATGGATGATCTCACCGAAGCCATGGAGGAGGCAGGGTTGCCGGTAGATGGCAGGGCACAACTGTATGACGGATTAACGGGAGAAGCGTTTGATCAAAAAACTACGGTTGGTCAAATTTATATGCTGAAGCTGAGTCACTTGGTTGACGATAAGATTCACGCCCGGTCAATTGGGCCGTACAGTCTGATCACCCAACAGCCCCTGGGCGGTAAAGCACAGTTTGGTGGGCAGAGACTCGGTGAAATGGAGGTATGGGCAATGTATGCCTACGGTGCTTCGAATGTGCTGAGAGAGATGCTCACTGTCAAAAGTGACGATGTGCAGGGGCGCTCCAAGACATATGAATGTGTCGTTAAAGGGGAGAATATGCCAGCGGCCGGTACTCCAGAGAGTTTCAACGTGCTTGTTCGAGAGCTCCAAGGACTCGGTTTAGAGGTAACGCTTGAGTAGCCTCAGGTATCCCATTCAATTTTAACATCCAAAGGCTGACCCATTATGCCGTACGGGAACATCCCATCGCAGAGCAAAACGTTTTCATCCATCACGATCAATCTCGCTTCATCCGAGGTGATTCTGGATAGAAGTCATGGCGAGGTACTAAAACCGGAGACGATTAACTATCGCAGCTTCAAGCCCGAAAAAGATGGGCTATTCTGCGAGAAAATCTTTGGTCCGGTTAAGGATTGGGAGTGCTACTGCAGTAAGTACAAGCGTATTCGCTATAAAGGAATTATCTGTGACCGGTGTGGTGTTGAGGTGACTAAGAAGAGTGTACGCCGCGAACGCATGGGGCACATTGCTTTATCAGTGCCGGTAGTGCATATCTGGTACTTCCGTACGTTGCCGAACAAGATTGGTCATCTGCTTGATCTCCGTACCAAAAAGCTCGAAAAGGTCATCTACTATGAAGAGTATGTTGTAGTCCAGGCCGGATGCGCTGCCGAACACGGGATTGAGGATAACCAACTCCTGAAAGAGGAGGACTACTACGATACCCTCTACAAGATCAGAGATGACAATAACCGTCTTTCTGATGATGATCCTGAAAAATTCATTGCGATGATTGGCGGCGAGGCGATTGAGTTTATGCTCAAGCGCCTTCGGTTGGAAGAACTCTCACATGAGCTTCGATTCCAAATCAAAACAGAGAGCAGCCAGCAGCGTAAGGCTGACGCGATCAAGCGATTAACAGTGGTTGAGGCTTTCCGGGATGCGAACCGGCGTCTGGAGAACCATCCAGAGTGGATGGTATTGCGCGTGATTCCCGTAATACCGCCTGAACTGCGCCCATTGGTCCCCCTTGAGGGGGGCAGGTTTGCCACAAGTGATCTAAATGATCTATATCGTCGAGTTATCATCCGTAATAACCGACTTCAGCGCCTGATTGATATCAAGGCTCCCGAGGTCATACTGCGTAACGAGAAGCGGATGCTCCAGGAGGCGGTGGACAGCCTCTTTGATAATTCCCGGAAGGCTAACGCGGTGCGTAGTGATAATAATCGTGCGCTGAAGAGCCTTTCGGACATGCTCAAAGGCAAGCAGGGGCGTTTCCGTCAGAATCTACTGGGTAAACGTGTGGATTACTCGGGGCGCTCGGTCATTGTTGTGGGCCCCGAACTGGATCTGCATCAGTGCGGGCTACCCAAGGAAATGGCCGTGGAACTGTTCAAGCCATTCGTGATACGGAAGCTGATCGAACGGGGAATTGTTAAGACAGTCAAGAGTGCCAAGAAAGTTGTCGATAAACGGACGGCAGAGGTTTGGGATATTCTAGAGAAGGTGATCCAGGGGCGTCCGGTAATGCTAAACCGGGCTCCCACGCTTCACAGATTAGGTTTCCAAGCATTTCAGCCGATTCTGACAGAGGGGAAGGCCATACAGTTGCATCCACTCGTTTGTACAGCATTTAATGCTGATTTTGACGGGGATCAGATGGCAGTTCATGTCCCTCTTGGACATGCCGCCTGTATGGAGGCTATGATCCTGATGCTGTCAAGCCATAACATCCTGTCGCCTGCTCACGGTGGTCCAATTACTGTACCGACGCAGGATATGGTACTTGGTCTCTACTACCTCACCAAATCACGCTCCGGGTGCAAAGGAGAAGGTATGCGTTTTGCCTCTTTGACTGAGGTCAGGCAAGCGTTCGATCAGAAACAGGTGGATCTTCATGCCAAGATCAAAATTCGTCTCAATACCGGGGAGATCATCGGCACCACGGTCGGGCGTGTGCTATTCAATGAAGTAGTGCCAAAGGGTCTACCGTATATCAATGATGTGCTTACCAAGAAGAACTTACGGCGTATTATCGGCCATGTGCTGAGTGCTACGGATTTCCCGCAGACCGCACGTTTCCTGGATGAAATCAAGCGGGCCGGTTTTGAGTGTGCCACAACTGCTGGATTGACATTCTCGCTGGCGGATATCGTGGTCCCGGATGAAAAGTTGTCTTTTATTGATGCTGCTAAGAGTAAAGTGGCTACGGCCCATGCTAATTATGAGGAGGGCTACATCACGGATAACGAGCGTCATAATCAGGTCATAGATATCTGGACGCGAACAAACAATCGTGTATCGGAAGTCCTTTTCGAGACACTCAAGGAGCACGAGGGGGGGTTCAATGCCATCTACATGATGGCTGATTCAGGTGCTCGTGGTTCAAAGGAGCAGATCCGACAGCTGGGAGGGATGCGTGGTCTTATGGCAAAGCCCCAAAAAAGTCTCGTAGGATCTGCGGGGGAGATCATTGAAGATCCAATCGTGTCCAATTTTAAGGAAGGATTGTCCGTTCTGGAATACTTTATTTCGACGCACGGTGCACGCAAAGGTCTTGCAGATACAGCTCTCAAGACTGCCGATGCTGGATACCTCACGCGGCGGCTTGTAGATGTTGCTCAGGATGTGACAATCACGCAGTTCGACTGTGGTACGCTACGTGGAATCGGCATTACCTCCCTCAAGGATAATGAGGTTGTGGTAGAACCACTTGCAGATAGAATTCTCGGTCGCGTTTCGCTGCATGATGTGCGAGATCCGCTTACCGACGAAATGATCGTTGCAGCAAATGAGCTCATCGACGAAAGCAAATCCAAGCATATAGCGGAAACCAGTATTGAGCAGGTAGAAATCCGTTCAGTGTTGGCTTGTGAAGCTAAAAGGGGTGCCTGCTCATTATGTTATGGGCGTAACTTGGGTACGGGACGTTTGGTTGAATCTGGTGAAGCAGTGGGAGTCATTGCAGCACAATCAATCGGTGAGCCGGGTACACAGCTGACGCTTCGGACCTTCCACGTTGGTGGTACGGCTAGTCGTATTGAGGCGGAGAGTACAATCAAAAGCAAGTTTGGAGGGCGGGTTGTTTACGAAAACCTGCGTACTGTTTCGTTCGAAGGGACGAAAGGCCCCATGGAGATTGTTCTTACTCGACAGGGAGGGATTCGAATAGTTGATGACGAGAATCGGCAGCTATTCTCATCTATCATTCCATTTGGTGCTGAGGTGCTTGTGGCAGAGGGAGATATGATAGATAAGGAAGCGATTCTTGCCAGTTGGGACCCATATAACAGTGTGATCCTGTCTGAGGTATCAGGGCCAGTCATATTCCATGACATTATTGAAGGCACGACATTGCGGGAGGAGTCTGATAAGCTTATCGGCCATAAGGAGAAGGTCGTTATTGAAACGCGTGAGCGCTCATTGACCCCGGCAATTCGCATATCTATAGCGGATGAAAGGTATCGGGAATATCCACTACCTGTACGTGCCCGATTGCAGGTCAATGAAGGAGATATTGTGCAGGCCGGTCAGGTGTTGGCAAAGATTCCCCGGCAGTCTGCGAGAACTCGCGACATTACAGGTGGTCTGCCCCGCGTGACTGAACTCTTTGAGGCCCGGACGCCGACGGATGCAGCAATCGTGAGTGAGATTGATGGCTTGGTAAGCTTTGGTGGTAGAAAGCGCGGTGCGCAGGAAGTTATTGTTACGAGCCGTGACGGGGTTGATGTGCATACATACCTTGTTTCCTTACAGAAGCACATCCTGGTACATGAAAACGATTTTGTTCGTGCGGGGGATGCGCTTTCGGATGGACAGATATCACCGCGTGATATCCTTCGAATTAAAGGTGCACGAGCGGTTCAGGAGTATCTCGTGAATGAGATTCAAGAGGTATACAGACTGCAGGGTGTGGCTATCAACGATAAGCATATCGAGGTCATGGTGCGCCAAATGATGCAGAAGGTGCGCATCACCGATCCTGGGGATACTTCACTCTTGGAGGCAGAGGCTATAGCCCGGTTCCAGATTGAAGAGCTCAATGATGCTTTATATGATAAGTTTGTTGTGACAGATGCTGGCGAATCTGATCTGCGGATTGGCTCGCTGATTGACAGACGTCAACTGCGCGAAGTGAACTCAGAAATGAGGCGGCGTGATTTGCAGAGTGTTACGGTGCGTGAGGCACAACTCGCAGTAGGTGAACCCATGCTTTTGGGAATCACGCGGGCAGCACTTGCCACTGATTCCTTTGTATCTGCCGCGTCATTCCAGGATACCACCAAGGTGTTGACCGAAGCAGCGATTGCTGCCAAGGTTGATCCACTCTACGGGCTCAAGGAAAATGTCATTGTTGGTCATCTGATTCCTGCCGGCACTGGACAACCGCGCTTCAGGGATATTGTGGTTGGCTCCAAGTCAGAACTGGAAGAGCTGCAGGCTGCGATCAATGCTGAACTCGGGCAGGCAATTGCCGGGATTGGGGCATCACCGAGTCAGCCCCCGATCAAGAGGGCAAAACCGATGCTGGAGCTCGAGTAGCTACGAACGTGAGCTTACAGTGCGTTTAGTGCCATCTGGTATCAGATGGAAATGTGGCGATTTGAAGTAGACTTTTTCACCTTCAGGATAATTATCTCTGTGCCGTGGTAGCGTTCATGTTGGACAGAGGCAGTCAGGTGCTTAAGCATCCGGAATGAGATTTCTCTTTCCAAGTCCTGCGCCGAAAAATCCGATCCTATGAGCGCAATCCGGTCTTGGAAGTTCTCTTTGGAATCGGCAGCTATAAACTCCAAGACAGCTTGTTCCGATTCCGCCTTTATTGCCAATTGGAGAAGACCTTTTTCTTCGGTCGGTTCTATTTGATTGCAAAGAATCAGCAGTGCCTCTTCGGCAGCACCCTCAACTTGGGCAGTAAAGTCATCGGACCACGAGTGCGGCTTGGAGAAATTTTGTACAAAGGAATTTATCTCTGGAAGAGAACTGATATCCAAGTCCACTACCATGCGTTTCCGGGGCTTAAAGGTGAACTCGGATATAATGGTTAGCAGAATGGCAACTAGACCACCCCCAACCATTCCATTTTCTAATGTTCCTGCTGCTATACTGCTCACGAAGTCTGGAAAAATCGAGCCGCTCTGAAGTCCTGTGCCAATCCAGAAAGATATTCCGCAGATTAGCCCATTTCGATAATCAATACCAGACTGAACGACAATTTTCATGCCCAGCATAAAAAGCATCGCAATCAGAACTAGTAAAAAGGTCCCGACAACGGGTAGAGGTATTGCGAGAACGAGAGCAAGGAATTTGGGGATCAGGGCTAGGAAAATAAATATGATCCCGAGAGCGACACCGACAGCCTTGGATGCCACGCCGGTGAGCTCAACCATAGAAACTGAACTAGAGTAGGTCGTATTGGGGATGGTTCCGACGAGTCCAGAGAGAAGGTTACCTACTCCATCTGCTGAGAGTGCTCCCTGGACTGCGCGGTGATCGGAGGCGCGAGGAGTCCGCCAAGAGATTTGCTGAATAGCAATCGAATCCCCAACGGTCTCAATGGCTCCGATTATTGTAACGAAGACGAAAGCGGGCAAAAGAGCCCAGAACGTGGGCCCAAACGATAGGTCTATGCCTGGCCAACCCGCAGTGGGAAATCCAATCCATGCGGCGTCGGCAACAGACTGCATATCGTACATACCAAAAAACAAAGCAACGATAGTGCCAGCAGCTACGCCGATCATTGGTGCCCATAAACGGAGTATTCCCTGAGCCTTCATTGCTAACAGGAGCGTAATCATAAGTACGGTTCCCGCACTTAGCGCAACCCCTGTAAGGCCTGTTCCTGAGCCAGTTACCGGTTTCAGCATATCAAACAGTATGGGCATTACCGTTACTGCTATGAGCATAATCACCGTGCCGGTGACCGTAGGGGTAAGTATGCGCCTAAAGCGGGCAAGCTTAGCAGCGAAGAGAAGCTGTATGAGTGCCGATACTATGACTAAGGTTGCCATGGTAGCAGGACCACTCTTAGTGAGTGCCCCTATGCAAACCCCGATAAAAGCACCAGAGGTACCCATAAGCAGAATGTATCCGGCGCCAATCCTAAATTTTCCCAAGGCTTGAAGGATGGTAGAGATACCACAGATAATCACCGCAGCAAAGACGGCCCAAGCCAAGTACTCATCGCTTCCTTCCCCCAAGCCACCACGAATAATTATAGCTGGCGTGAAAACAATGCCCCCTATACTGAGAAGTGCTAATTGCAAACCCATGCCGATGGTCAGGGGCATGGGAGGTTTTTCGCTAGGATCAAACCGAATATCGGTATTGGGAGAAACGTCGGCCATTTTTAAAAATGTGTTTTTGGAGTGACTAGTTCAGATTCTCAAATTCCCTGTTAACAATTGGGTAGTGGTACCACTCTTTAAAATCAAAATGCCACCATTCTGCTTCATAAACGGTGAATCCTGCCTCCTCCATTACATCACGGAGAAGCTCTCGATGGTAACGGGCTTCACTGGTACCACCGGGATAATCAGGGTAAGCGCGAGGAGTAAATTCATCATATCCGCTGACGCTGGTTGCGATCTTTCCCGAAGATAAGTAATAGAGACCAATGTCTACAGCGCAGCCGCGGTTATGGCGTGATCCATTTGCAGGGTTGGCTACAAAATGTCGCAAATTGTCGGGCGTGGCATCGTAAAACATTTTAGTAATATACCACGGACGATATCCATCGTAGACGACGAGACCGTAGCCGAGCTGGTTCAGGGATTTATGAGCCGACAGCAATGCCTGTGCTGCTGGACGCTGCAGGAATGCCCGTGCCTGTGTATAGAAGACCTCGTCCATGAAATTATTACGGGTTGCGTAGCGTATATCCAGTTTTATTGTTTCGTCGAGTGAGGTCAGATCGACTAAATCTACATCTTTGAACACACCTTTTTCATCTGGAGGAGTTGCTGCCATTGCTCTACGACGCAGCGAATCGATAGGTGCCTGGGGTATAATCTTGAAAACTGCACCTTCTTCTGGCTCAATATTACGGCGTTCGAATACGATTCCCTCTAGATTTGCCTCAGTGGCACGACCGTTGTCGTCACGAACAAATCTGATTGTCTCTTCCGCATACAGACTATTGTAGGGCAAGCGGTAGAGGTCATCGGCTATTCTTTCCAGTGGATATTCAAAGAACCACTCGATAAGGGCGTGTAATCGCCCTTTGGACTCATAGACGTACAAAACATTATGATCCCATCCGTATTCTCCAATCAATCCTTGTTGTTCGGCTGGTGGAGGCATCGGGCGATGAGTGAAACGGCGACCGGAACGGCCGTCAGAAGATGTCAGCGTATCATTCGATACACTGAAGTAATATCCATGCCCTAGTCGTCCATCGGTCACAAATACGTTGTCATCCTTTCTCACAGCCACTCTTACTGGTTCCTTTTCTAGCCAGAGTTCCCCGTTTCGCTCAATCAGTTCGATATCCTCACCATACGCACCATCGACAGCCCTTGCCGTCACGGAGTCCACGGCGGCATAAACAGGTCTAGTCGGTAGGGGAGAGGCATTTTTTGATGCCAGAACAAGGTCTAGTGCGTATGCTGCAATGCGATCAACCACTGGGTTGACTGCATCGAGGTTCGCGACAACGGCTACTCCTATTTCCTGATCGGGCAAGGCATAAACACGTGTGCTGTATCCATACGCAAGTTTGCAATTGTAGTGGATTTTTTCGCGGATCTTTGCTGTCCCCTATTTTTCAGGGGATCTCAAAAAGGGCTATTTTTCGTTCTTTTCTTACAGGTCGGCGTCCTCTTTTGGGGGGCGTTTCGCCTTGATTCGTCGGGTATAATTTCCGGTGTTCAGTCCCATGGCCTGAAAGACTTTTCGCTGGAATGGTTTCAGATCTGCATCTTGTTTGAGCAGGATACAGTGGGTTTTATTTTGTGGAAGTACGGTGGTCACCCGGTTCTGGTGGTTGAGCTTCACTT
>Ga0209754_1001695_pt1 | contig 20418 bp, 17 predicted proteins | sample MesohylBB_FD_187295 | JGI IMG/M metagenome (GOLD analysis project Ga0209754, IMG submission 187295) | Host-associated microbial community of the marine sponge Aplysina aerophoba from Gulf of Piran - sponge mesohyl, lysed by bead beating... | ecosystem: Host-associated > Porifera > Sponge >... | reverse complement strand
GGGCTGTCGGCATCCTGGCGCACGGTTCTCATGCCAGTCCACCAGATCTAGTAGCACCTGCACCGGCAATACTACATGACCGTCCGCCGGCGTCAAGTTTATCGACGTATTTACTCTGCGATTTGGAACGGGCCTTCCGCAGTCTCAAGACCGTGGATCTGAAGGTTCGCCCCATCTACCACCGCACCGAACCCCGGGTCCGCGCCCACGTCTTCCTGTGCATGCTCGCCTACTACGTGGAATGGCACATGCGCCAGAAACTCAAACCCATGCTGTTCGACGACGAGGATGCCGAAGGCGCCGAGGCCCGACGCCCGTCCGTCGTGGCGCCGGCGATGGGATCGTTGAGCGCCCGGGCCAAGGCGGCAGCGAAGACAGCTTCTGACGGTGATCCGGTGCACAGCCTTCGCACACTCATCGACGATCTCGCCACCATCACCCGCAACACCGTGGCGCCCCACATCCCGGGCGCCGAACCCTTCCAGGTCACAACACGGCCCACGCCGCTGCAGCGCAAGGCCTTCAAGCTCCTGGGCGTCCAGCCATAGTGGACCCAGTCGCACGCTTCTGAAATCTATCGAATGCCATTGATATCAGACACTTGCACGTGATCCGCGCTGGAACTTCGGGCTAGAGGCCGGGTGTGCCGGAACTAGGCAAGTGAGGGGAACTTGTGGTAATCGCGCGGCGCGAAGTATATGACTGTTTCCATTGAGTAGCGCGGAGCAACCGCGCCCGTGCGGCGGGTTCGCACAGGGCGGTGTGCTGAAGGAACTGGGGAATGCCGACATGAGTGAAGTCGCCGAAAAGGTAAAGTCGATCGTCATTGAACATCTGGGTGTTGACGGCGCAAAGGTGACCGATACCGCCAGTTTCATTGATGACCTCGGTGCCGACAGCCTTGACACGGTAGAACTTGTCATGGCGTTCGAGGAAGCGTTCGACGTGGAAATCCCCGACGACGCTGCCGAAAAGATCGTGACCGTCAAGGATGCGATCGCGTTCATTGAGCAAGCAACAGACTGAGCGTGCATTCCCGCCTGGGTCAGGCCGGCATGAATCCGACGGGTGACGGGACGCGATGAGGCGCGCCGTCATTACCGGCATGGGTCTGGTGACTCCGCTTGGAGTCGGCGTCGAGCACAACTGGGCGCGGCTGATCGAGGGACAGTCAGGCATTCGGGCCGTCGCGCATTTCGATGTCTCCGATCTTGCCAGCCGGGTTGCCGGCATGATCCCGGCCGGGCCGTCCGACCAGGGGCTTTTCGATCCGGATTGCTGGGTCCCGGCCCGCGACCAGCGCAGGATGGACAGGTTCATCCTGCTTGGACTGTGCGCCGCGGCGCAGGCGATCGAACAGTCCGGCTGGGTGGCGGATACCGAGGAACGGCAGGACCGGACCGGCGTGATGATCGGATCCGGCATCGGCGGACTCGAAACCATCTACGAAGCCGCGCTGAAGCTTGCGAACAGCGGTCCGCGTCGGATTTCGCCGTTTTTCATTCCGTCGGCACTGATCAACCTGGTCTCGGGTCAGGTTTCGATCCGTTTCGGTTTCAAGGGTCCGAACCATGCCGTGGGAACAGCGTGTGCCACCGGCGCCCATGCCATCGGCGATGCCGCGCGCCTGGTGCGTGACGACGCGGCCGACGTGATGATTGCGGGTGGTGCGGAAGCCGCGATCAATCGCCTGGGACTTGCCGGTTTCATTGCCGCAAGGGCACTGTCCACCGGATTCAATGACACCCCCGAACTGGCTTCCCGGCCATGGGACGAGGATCGCGACGGTTTCGTCATGGGTGAGGGGGCAGGAATCGTGGTGATCGAGGAGCGCGAACACGCGCTCCGGCGTGGCGCGACCATCCATGCCGAGGTCACCGGCTACGGCCTGTCAGGGGACGCACACCACATCACCGCACCGGAGGAGACCGGGGACGGAGCGTTTCGGGCCATGCGGAACGCCCTGGCGCGTGCCGGAATGGCACCGGAACAGATCGACTACATCAATGCCCACGGGACCTCGACCCCGCTCGGGGATGCGATCGAGGTCGGGGCGGTGCAGCGCCTGTTCGGTGATGCCGCCGGCAGTGTCAGCATGTCATCGACCAAGTCTGCGATCGGGCATCTCCTGGGGGCAGCCGGTGCGGTCGAGGCGATCTACTCGATCCTCGCGATTCGCGATGGCGTGGCTCCGCCGACGCTGAACCTTGACAAGATTTCCAGCGGCTGTGACGGAATCGACCTTGTTCCCCGAACGGCGAAGGAACGCAGGATCGACAACGTGATGTCCAATTCCTTCGGCTTCGGAGGGACCAACGCGTCCCTGGTGCTGACTCGGGCCAACTGATCCTGGCGGGATGCCATGCGGCGGGTGCTGCTGACGCTCGGGTATCTGGTTGTCGCGACGGGCATCATTGCGGCAGGCGTGGCGATCTGGGGCTACGCCGAATACACACGTCCGGGGCCGTCGGATGTCTCCCGGGTGGTGGTGGTCGAGCGCGGTCGCGGCATCCAGGAAATCGGCGGGATCCTGAAACGCGCCGGTGTCGTCCAGCATGCCGAGGTGTTTGTCTTCGGGGCGCGGGTTTCCGGCCATGCCAGTCGGCTGAAGGCTGGCGAATACCGTTTCCCGCCCTCGGTCAGCCCCCGCGAAGTGGTGGAAATCCTGATGTCGGGCCGTACAGTCGTGCGGCGTATCACCCTGGTCGAGGGTCTCACGACGGGACAGGTACTCGACAGGGTCAGGGCGAGCGATGGCCTGTTCGGCACCATCACGCGGCAGCCCGAGGAAGGCTCGCTGCTCCCTGAAACCTACCATTTTTCCTGGGGGGACACCCGGGACGGCCTGATTGCGCGCATGCAGATGGACATGCAGAACCTGCTCGCGCGCCTCTGGCCGGAGCGCAAGCACGGGCTTCCCTTCAGCACGCCCGAAGAGGCGGTGATCCTGGCCTCCATCATCGAGCGCGAGACCGCCAAGCCCGACGAACGCGCGGTGATTGCCGGTGTGTTCGCGAACCGTCTGCACCGCGGCATGAAGCTGCAGTCCGATCCGACGGTCGCCTACGGTATCGCGCCGCGCGGCCTGAACCGGCCGATGACCCGGGCCGACACTGCCAAACCCACGCCGTACAACACCTATGTCATAGCCGGGCTGCCGCCGACCCCGATCTGCAATCCCGGTGAGGCATCGATTCGGGCCGCGCTCAACCCTGCCGATGTCGACTATCTCTACTTCGTTGCCGATGGCACCGGCGGGCACACCTTTGCCCGCACCCTGGCGGAACACCAGCGCAATGTCCGCAACTGGCGTCGGGTGCGCAACCGCCGAACGGGTACCGAACCCGCCGGTCAGGGGGACGGCACCAGGCAGTGACCGGACCGGCGCACGAACCCCTGCACGTGGTCGAGAGCCTTCTTCGGGAAGGGCGTGGCACCGGGTGGCGCGCGTTGGCTGGTCCCGTGCGGTATCGGTTTTGCGTGTTGCGCGAGCGATCGCGGCCCGATGTCGGGTTCCGAGACGGGGTCGTGCAGGTTCGCCGCCAGGGAGGGTTCCGGCCACGACCTTGTTGCCCATCCCGTGACCGTATATTCAGGGGTGGGTACGCGGGATCGGGTGGTGGGGTGCAGGTGACGGTTTCGAGCATGACCGGGTATGCGCGCACCGACGGTCTGGCCGGCCCGGGCCAATCCTGGCGCTGGGCGTGGGAACTGAAGAGCGTCAATTCCCGCGGGCTGGATATCCGCTGCCGGATACCGGCGGGACCAGCGGCACTGGAGCCCGAGGCCCGGCGCATGGTCGCTGCACGGCTGGCGCGGGGATCGGTGACCGCGATCCTGACGTTGCGGCATGACCGTGAAGCCGCCGCGGTCAGGGTCAACCAGCCACTGCTCCGCGACCTGGTGGCCCTGCACGAGGCGCTGGCGAGCGACGGAATGCGCGTGGAGGCGCCGCGGCTGGATGCCCTGCTGCAGGTCAACGGTGTGCTGGAACGTCCCGAACCCGGAGACATCGCGGTCGATGAGGCTGCGCTGGAAGAGATCCTGGCCGGCCTGGACAGGGCGCTCGACGGGCTGTGCGAGATGCGACGGCACGAGGGCGCGCGGCTCGTGGAGGTGCTCGCCGGCGGACTGGCCACGCTGGCCGCCCTGGTCGAGCGCACCGGACAGCAGGCGCAGGAGCAGGCTCCCCTGCTTCGCCACCGGGTCCGGCGCCAGACCGATGAACTGCTGGGCACCGTGCCCGCACTCGACGAGGAACGGCTTGCCCAGGAGGTGGCGCTCCTGGCGGCCAAGGCCGATGTCCGGGAGGAAACCGACCGGCTGCAGGCGCATGTGGCGGCCTGCGGCACCCTTCTGGAACAGGGAGGGCCCATCGGCCGGCGACTCGATTTCCTGTGTCAGGAACTCAACCGGGAGATCAATACCGTCTGTTCGAAATCCGCCGACCTGGCGCTCACGCGCCTGGGACTCGAACTGAAGGCGGAGACCGAACGGTTCCGCGAACAGGTGCAGAACCTGGAATGACGGGAGGGGCGGTGATTCGCCGGCGCGGCGTCATGCTGGTGCTCTCTTCGCCGTCTGGAGCGGGCAAGACCAGTATCTCCCGCCGCCTGCTTGCAACCGATCCCGAACTGGTGATGTCAGTCTCTGCCACCACGCGGCCACTTCGCCCGGGTGAGGCCGAGGGCCGCGACTACTTCTACGTCGATGCGCCGCGGTTCCGGCAGATGATCGAGGCCGGAGAACTGCTCGAGCACGCGCGCGTGTTCGACCACTTCTACGGAACCCCGCGCGCTCCGGTGGAGGATGCCCTGGTCTCGGGACGTGACGTGCTGTTCGACCTCGACTGGCAGGGAACCAGGCAACTGGCCGAACACGGCGACCGGGACCTGGTACGGGTGTTCATCCTGCCGCCGTCAACTGCCGAATTGCGCCGTCGGCTGACAACCAGGGGCCGGGACCCTGCGGAAATCGTCGAGCGGCGCATGGCGCAGGTGCTCGAAGAGGTCAGCCACTGCTCCGAGTACGACTACGTCATCGTCAACGACGATCTGGAGAGAAGCATTGACGAGGTACGATCAGTCCTGGTCGGAGAACGGCGCCGCCGGAGCCGGTTGACCGGGCTCGACGACTTCGTCGACCGGTTTCGCCGCGGCTTCTGATGGCGCAGTGCGGTCGTATGTGCGAGCGAGACGGCAGAAATCCGCGACGTCGAGGGTCTCGGGACGGGCCTGTGGGTCGATACCGGCCTCTTCCAGCAGTGTTATGCCGCCCAGTGGTCGCAGGCTGGCGCGCAGCATCTTGCGCCTCTGACCGAAGGCGGCGGCAGTCAGCCGCTGCAGGGTCGCGCCCCGGGCCGGGTACAGCGGCTGCGGGCGCGGCACCAGCCTGACAACCGCCGAGGTCACCCGCGGCGGCGGCGTGAAGGCGCGGGCAGGCACCTCGAACAGCAACGTCGGCTCGGTCAGCCAACGCACCAGGATGCCGAGGCGGCCATGGTCAGGTGACCCGGCAACGGCACACAATCGCATCGCCACTTCCTTCTGGACCATTACGGTGATGCTCTCGAGGGCCCGGGGTGCCGTGAGCCACTGCACGATGAGCATGGTCGCGATGTTGTAGGGCAGGTTGGCCACCACGCGGCGCGGTGCGGTCCCGAGAGTGTCGAACGCCAGCCGGCGCGCATCACCCTCGATCACGTCAAGCCGGTCTTGCGCGGCCTGCTTGAGGTCGCACAGGGACGCGATGGCCCTGGGGTCGCGTTCGACCGCAATGACGTGACCCGCGCCCTCGATCAGCAGAGCCCGGGTGAGGCCGCCTGGACCCGGGCCGATCTCGATCGTGGTCCCGGTCCCGAGAGGACCGGCCGCGCGGGCAATGCGCCGCGCCAGGTTGAGATCGAGCAGGAAGTGCTGGCCGAGCGAGCGGCGGGCCGACAGGCGTTGTCGGCCGATCACGTCGCGCAGCGGCGGCAGGGCCGCAACCCGGGCAATGACGTCATCCGCGGGATGATCGTCAGACACGGCGCCGCCGGCCCATGGCGGCAGCAAGCTGCAGTGCTCGCACCAGGCTGTCCGGCCGGGCCCTGCCGGTCCCGGCCAGGTCCAGAGCGGTACCATGGTCCGGCGACGTACGCACGAACGGCAGGCCAAGGGTGATGTTGACCGCTCCCCAGAAGTCGAGGGTCTTGACCGGGATCAGGGCCTGGTCGTGGAACATGCAGAGTGCGGCGTCGTACCCGGCACGGGCCTCGGCGTGAAACATGCTGTCGGCAGGCAGCGGACCGCTGACCTGCTCGCCTTCGGCGCGCAGCACGGCGACGGCAGGGCCGATGACCCGGCTGTCTTCCTCGCCCAGAACGCCGCCCTCGCCTGCGTGTGGGTTCAGGCCCGACACCGCAAGCCGCGGCTCGTCGATGCCGAAGTCGGTCCTGAGCGCCTCCAGCACGATGCGGGCGGTCTTGACCACGAGGCTGCGGCTGATCAGTTCCGGGACCCGGGCGAGCGGGACATGGATGGTTGCAGGGACCACCCTGAGCCCGTTTCCGGCCAGCATCATCACCGGGTGCCGGTTGCCGCCGGCAAGCTCGGCGAGGAACTCGGTATGGCCGGGATGAGCGAAGCCCGCGGTGGCGAGGGTGTGCTTCTGGATCGGGTTGGTGACCACGGCGAGCGCCGTCCCGCCGCGGACCGCGGCGACAGCGTCCTCGATCGCCCCGGTGACACTTGCGGCGTTGGCGGGGTCGGGTTGGCCGGGAGCACAATCCACCGCGAACTCCGTGGGCAGAACGGGAACGCCGTGGGGGAACGCTGCCGCCGCCTCAGCCGGGTGACTGATGGTGACACAGCCGGCCGTCAGGCCGGACCGGGCGGCACGGCGGCGCACCCTGTCGGGGTCGTCGAGCAGGCAAAAGGCCGGCACCGCCCCGGTCAGCCAGGCGGCAAGGGTGATTTCCGCCCCGACGCCCGCCGGTTCACCGGGGGTCAGGACCAGCGGGGGCAGTGCTCCCGTCACTACCGGGTCTCGATGAAGGCGGACTGGCGCAGGTTCCTCAGGTACCGGCGGGCCAGGGATCGCAGTTTCTCGGCGCGCAGCCGGGCGACGATGTTGTCGCGATCCGGCGTGTTTTCGGGTGCGGCCGTACGTTCACACACCATGAACACCGAAACCGCAGTACCCATCCGGATGGCGCGACTGGCAGCGCCGACGTCAAGGTCGAGCACGATCTCGCGCACGGCCGGCGCCGCCTCTTCCAGCAGGATGGGTCCCAGAACGCCGGACGAGGCGCCGTCCCGGGCGTCGGCCAGTTGCGCCAGTTCCGGACAGCTTCTCACGTCGGCGACATCCTGCTCCATTTCCCGGATCAGTCCGGCGCTCGCGTTCTCCTCACCGCCGACCGGCAGCGGCACCGACAGGAACCGCAGTTTCACCTGCGACTTCAATGGATCCGACGCCCGCAGGATTCGTCGGTTCTCGAGCTTGACGATCTGGAACCCGGAGTCGGTTCGCACCGGCGATGCGACCTCTCCCGGTCCGAGCCCGGACAGGAGTGTCTCGATTTCGGGCGCCAGCTGAACCGCGGTCACCCAGCCGATCAGGCCACCCTGGGCCGAACTGGCGGAGGACGAGAACTGCCGGGCTATCGCACGGAAATCACTTCCAGGCTGCTGCAGCTGCTGGTAGATCCGCGAGGCGAGACCGCGAACCTGCGCCTCGGTGCCCGGGTCATTGACCGGCAGCAGGATCTCGGAGACCAGGTACTGGGGCCGTCCCAGGCTGCGCCGGTAGATGTCCAGGACCTCGTCGATCTCCTCCTCGGCAACCGTCGCCACGGACCCGAAACGCCGGCGGACCAGCTTGGACCAGGCGATCGACGCCCGCATCTGCCGCATGGCCATGCGGCGGTTCAACCGGTTGGCGGCAAGGAAGTCGTCCAGCGTCCCCGGCCTGATGCCGAGACGCTGCTCCAGAAGGCCGGCGGCATGTGACATCTCGGCATCGCTCACGGTGACGGAATTCTGCCGGGCCTCCTGCAGGTACAGGGTGTCGTTGATCTGTGACTGCAGGACCTGGCCCCGGATCCGTCGGTTGGTTTCGGGAGTTGCAGGCAGCCGGGAGACAACCGTTGCCAGTCGTGTCGCGTTCTCGAGGTCGCGAACCGAGATGACCTCGTCGTTGACAACCGCAGCGATACGCAGCGTTTGCTGGGCAGGGGCCGCGGTCGGCGAGGCTGCCATCACCGCGAGCACCAGGACCAGACCGTTCCGGCACGCGTTGAAGAGTGCTGCGGCGATTCGCGTCATGACCGTCGGCGCATGCGTTGTTCCCCGGGGACGCCGGTTACTGGATGTCGGTGCCCTGCACCGAACCGAGGTACTTGAAGTTGACCTGGAAGGAAAACCGGTGTTCCGGCTTGATGTCATCGTCGGTGAAATTGAGGCGCTCGTACTGCAGTCCAAACGAAAAGCACTCGTCCGCGTAGAGCAGGCCGGTGCTGGCGGAACGGATCTGGCTGTCATTGTCGGCCAGGTCCTGGATCAACCGGGTTGATGCGAACACGTAGTCATCGACCTTGACGTTGACCTGCAGGTCGAGCTGTTCACGGTCGCCGAACTGGTGCTCGGCCACGTGATCGTCGAGCTGCACATAGTCGAGATGGACGCCGAAATCCTGCCGGTGCAGCTGGACGCCGAGTTCGGTGCGCCGCGGTTGCAGGTTGTCCTTGCCGAGTCGATAACGCCACAGCAGGTCCACCCATTCCGCCGGCGAATACCTGAGCCGGCCCACCAGGTCGGAGAGGTTCTCGTCCAGTCCGGAGCCGGGGTCGAACGAGCTCTTGCCGGCCAGCCGGTAGCTCTGTCCCAGAAAGGCCTGACCGGTTCCGAACTCGGAATCCAGCATGGTGAAGTTGACCCCGAAATCCACGCGGGTGCCGGAAGTCACACGGTCGGTACCGGAAAACCTGTTCACGTCGAAGATGTTGATGTCGTCAAACTCGAACGCCTGGCTGTCCTCGTCCGGAATGTCAGGGCCGTAGCCGCCCGTTGGTCCGACCACGAGGTTGATGACCGGTTCGATCACCTGGCTGCCGCCCGCCCGTGCCCGTGCCAGCGGGTACCGCCAGTTGAAGGAGAATTGCGGGAACAGTCGGGCGAGGTGGGTTTCGTCGGACTTCTCGCCATCCGCGTACGCCATCCTGGTGGCGTAGAGGTCCGACTGCACGACAGCCTTCAGTTCGTAGATGTCTCCCGCCAGGGCGTACCAGGGTCGGGTCCAGCTGGTCACAAGCGACAGCTTGCGGCTGTCGGGCCCGTAGGTGCGGCTCAGCGACAGTGCCGTGGCATCGAAGTGGACGTTTCCGCCCGCCGGTCGCGCAAGACTGTCATAGCTGTACCGGGCGAGCGGCAGGACGGTGGGCTGGCGACTGCGGTCGTCACCCGAGCGCAGCCCCTGGAACTTGAGCGCCTCGACCACGACGTACTGTTCGGGCCAGAACCCTTCCATGAAGGCCCGGGAGGTCAGGATGTCCTCCCCTCCCAGCCGGTATCGGCGCAGGTAGGTACGGTTGCTGGCCTGTTCCACGTCGAAACCCGAACGCCAGTCCTCCGACAGCGAGAAGCGGCCGGTCATGTCGACGCTGCCCTGCAGGTCGTGCTCGTCGGTTTCCTCGCTTCCTTCCAGAAGCCCGGCGGTCGCTTCGAGATCGAGATCGCCGGTGTTGAAGGCATGCCGGTAGCGGCTGCGCAGCACCATGCCTTCCCTGGTGTAGAAGATCGGTTCGACCTCGATGTCGCTCGATTGATCGATCACGTGGTAATAGCCCTGTCCGTAAATCGATCCCAGTTCATCCGAATGTCCCAGTGTCGGCGACAGCAGCCCGGACCGGCGCTCGACCGTCGGGTCCGGGTGGGTGAGGTACGGTGACCAGGCAACCGGCACTCCGAACATCTCGAGGGTTGCATCCTCGTAGATGACGTTCCCGCCGACCTCGTCATGGATCATGTTCTCGGCCTTGATCTGCCACAGTGGCGGCCGACCGGAGCCCTCCTTGCACGGCAGGCACGGGGAATAGACGGCGCTCTCCATGGTCTTGCTCACCCCGGCCTGGCGGCGGGCCCGGTGTGCGGCAACGCGCGATCCGTCGGCGAGGACCATGCGCAGGTTCTCGATGATGCCATCCCTCAGCCTGTTTTCGAGCACCACCAGACTCGCATGCACGACCTCCCCGGTCGGCTCGTGCAGGATCACCCTGCCCGATGCGGTGACCGTGTTCGCCTGGATGTCGTAGACGACCTCGTCGGCCTGCAGGATCCGGTTGTCCTGGGAAACCTCTATGTTGCCGCGAACGGTGACGATGTTGCGAGCCTCGTCATGGACGATTTCGTCCGCACGCATCAGGACCGGGGGATCATCAGCAATAGCGGGTACGCAATACAGACAGACAGTGAACGCGACAGCAGCAAGACAGCGGGCGACACGTGTGTCCATGCTCGCGCCACGCTGGCTTACAGCCATTGCCTACCCGTCCTCCAGATGCAGGAGACTCCACGCGCCGAGCAGTGTCGTGACCGTCGCCGGAGCCCATGCTGCCAGGACAACCGGGATACGCGAGGAAAGACCGAGGGCGAATATAACATCAGATGCAAAGAACAAAAGAAAGGCGCACAGCAGTCCGGCGCACACGCGGGCGGTAATGCTGCCATGCCTGGTGCGGCGAAGGGAAACGGCGGCTGCGATCAGGACCATCGCACAAAGGAGCAACGGGGTGGCCAGCAGGACGTGCCAGTGAAGCCGGTGGCGAACCGACGAGAAGCCGGCCTGTTCCAGCAGCCTGGTGAATTCCGGCAGGTTCCAGAACGAGACCGCCTGCGGGGAGCCGAAGCTGTCGCGGATACGGTCCCGCGTCAGTTCGGTCGCGACACGGTAGATGTCCTGGGCGCGCTGGGTCGCGTCGTTGCGCGTCAAGACGGTATCGGCCAGCTCCCAGAAACCGCGGTCGAGTCTGCCGCTTGCCGCGTCGACGCGCTGGATGAAGTCGCCGTCGCTGTCGAACATGAACACGGTGACCCCGGCGAACTGCAGGTCATCCGGGCTCGCGCGTCCGTGCACGACCGCATGGCCGTCGGGCCCGGTTTCCCGGATCCACAGTCCCTGGGCCGACAGGGAAAGGGCACTGCTCCTGTTGCCCATGATCCGGTCTTCCATCTCCTCGTAGCGCTCGATGAGGATGGAAACCACCGGGTTGACGGCCCCGACGAGCACGGTTCCGAGAATGGCCGCGATGACCAGCGCCGGAGCGAGGAACTGCCAGACCGAGATGCCCGCGGCCCGGACGACGATCAGCTCCTGGCTGCGGCTCATGCGCATGAACACGATCATGCCGCCGAAGAGGACCGCGAAGGGAATGACCGACATCGTGGTCCCCGCGGACTTCATCAGGGCCATGCCGAGGACGGTATCGAGCTGTGCGACCTGCTTGCCGGCGCTGCGGCGCAGCAGTTCGATGGTGTCGGTCATGACGATGATCACGCCGAGGCCGAACAGCATGCCGAGACAGCCGAGCAGGAACTCGCGGCCGATGTAGACGGAGAGCGTGCCGGCGTGTCTCATCGCTCCGCCGGCACCGGACGGCGACGCAGCCGATGTCCGATCAGTGCCAGGACCGCAACAAGACCCGGGACCAGTACCGCGATGTAGAGGCCCGGGATCAGCCACGCGTGCCGTGCCGCCAGCAGCTTGCCCGCAATGACGACGACCTCGAGCCCGACGGCAATGGCCACCGCGACGACGAGCCGCATCGCGCTCCCGCGCCGCGACAGTTCACCCCTCAGCAGGACCGCCAGTCCGGCCAGTGGAAGAACCAGAGCAAGCAGCGGTGCCGTCAGGCGATGGTGTCCTTCGGCCACCAGAGAGCCGAAGTCCCGTTCGGGCGCAAACTCGACCCTGGGGTTGAGCAGATCGGAGATGAACAGTTCGTTGCGGTCGCGCGCGGCCCTGCCGGTGTCTTCGCGAACCGAACGGAAGTCGACATCGTAGCTGTCGAAGGACAGGAACTCGACCTTGCGGGTCCGGATGTCGCGGGCCTGACGGGTTCCTGAGGTCAGTCCGAGGGTCGGCCCGTCCGGGGTGATGGCAAGGCGCCCGGTTCGTGCGAAGTAGGTAACGGATTCGTCCCTGTCGCGTTCGTCGTGAATGATGATGCCCTCGATCTGGTTGCCGGCCCGGTGGGTGCGAACGAACAGCATCACGTTGTCGGTGATGGAGTTGAAGACGCCTTCGCGCAGAATCAGTCCGGCGTAGTCGTGCCGGATCTGGTACTGCAGGTCCTTGAATTCCCGGTAGGACACCGGGATGACCCAGAGTGACAGTGCGTAGCAGATGGCGGTGGCGACGGCGGCGACCATCAGGGCCGGCCGGGCCAGCCGGATTGGGCTGAACCCGGAGGACTCGAGCACGACGATCTCGCGGTCGCCCGTCATCCGGTTGTAGACGAACAGCACGCTCACGAAGACCGCGATCGGCAGGACCAGCGACAGCCACGAAGGAAGCAGCAGCATGGTCAGGAAGACCAGGGTCTCGAGCGGAACGCCGCGGTTGATGATCAGCTCGACGAACCGCAGCGACTGGCTGAGCCAGATGATTCCGGTCAGCGACCCGATCACGATCAGCGAAGCTGCGAGCGCCTGACGCGCAATGTACAGGTCGAGCTGCATTGTTCCCGCAAGCCGACGTAGGTCGAACGCTCATCCTACCGCAGGCAACGCTTGAGACGATACGACTTGTGGTGGCTCGTTGACAGTGCCGGGAACGGCCGGTAGTGCAGGGTTGTCGCAGCCAGACGGGAATGTGTCATGCAGGTACAGTTCGCAAGACCGGGCGAGCCCTGGGACGGAGCCCTGGCACTCGGGGTGTACGAGGAACGCAGAATGCCGGCCCGGACGGCGGAGTTCGATGCATCGGTGGACCGCCTGCTTGCGCGGGCGATGGAGGCGAGCCGCTTCGCCGGCAAGGCGCACCAGATGCTGACCGTGTTTACGCCACGGGGCCGCGTGGTGCTTTACGGTCTTGGCAGCGGCGAGGACACCGATGATCTCTGGTGCCAGAAGGCCGGCGGCACACTCGTGGCGGCGCTTGCCGATTCAGGGGAGGCCCGGCTGACCGTTGTCCTCGAGGAGCGTGACGAAGCCGGTCTGGACGCCGCCGGTCGTGCGGCTCATGTCGGCTATGGCTCGCTGCTGCGATCCTACCGGTTCGACAAGTACCGGACCACGCAGAAGGAAGAGGACCGGCCGAGCCTGCAACAGGTCACGCTCGAACTCGAGGGTGCGGATGCGGCGCGGGAGCTCTTCCGCGAACTCGAGGCGGTGGCGGGAGGCGTGTTCCTGGCGCGCGACCTGGTTTCCGAGCCGCCGAACGTGCTCTACCCGGCCAGCTACGCCGAGCGGCTGCAGAACCTCTCGAACCACGGGGTCGAGGTCAGCGTCCTCGACGAACAGGCCATGACCGAGCTCGGGATGGGAGCCCTGCTCGGGGTCGGGCAGGGATCAGCGAAGGAGAGCCGCATCGTTCTCATGGAATGGAGGAACGGTGCCGATGACGACCCGCCGGTCGCGTTCGTCGGCAAGGGCGTCTGTTTCGACACCGGCGGGATCTCTCTGAAACCGGCCGCCGGAATGGAGGCCATGAAATGGGACATGGGCGGGTCGGCAACCGTGGCCGGCGTGATGCAGGCGCTGGCGGCCCGCAAGGCCCGGGTCAACGCCATCGGTGCCGTTGGGCTGGTCGAGAACATGCCCGATGGCAATGCGCAGCGTCCCGGTGACGTCGTCACCTCCATGAGCGGCCAGACCATCGAGATCATCAATACCGATGCCGAGGGCCGGCTGGTCCTGGCCGACGTGCTCTGGTACGTCAAGGATCGCTACAAGCCGAAGTTCATGGTCGACCTTGCCACGCTGACCGGTGCGATGCTGGTGGCCCTGGGCGAGGAGAACTGCGGCTACTTCGCAAACGACGACGAACTCGCGACCCGCATCGCCGATGCGGGCCGGGCGGTCGGCGAGGGAGTGTGGCGCATGCCGCTTGGCGACGGATACAACCGCATGATGGATTCCGACATCGCCGACGTGAAGAACGCGGGTCCGCGCAACGCCGGGAGCATCACGGCGGCCTGTTTTCTCGAGAGGTTCGTCGACGGGTGTCCGTGGAGCCACATGGACATCGCGGGCATGGCGTGGGCGTCGAAGGACGCGCCGACGGTGCCGAAGGGCGGGACCGGGTGGGGTGTGCGCCTACTCGATCACATGGTGCGGACCTGCTACGAAACCCCGCCTGCGTGATCCGGCAATGAGCCGGGTCGGGTTCTATCACCTGCATGGAAACCAGATCGGGTCGGTCCTGCCGAAACTGCTCGAACGCGTGCTCGGGGAAGGCATGCGCGCAGTCGTGATTGCGCCGGACGAGGCGCGGGTCCGGGCTCTCGACCGGATGCTGTGGACCTACGAGTCGGCGTCCTGGCTGCCGCACGGCACGGCTCTGGACGGCAGCCCCGACGTGCAGCCGATCCTGCTCGGCACCGACGCAGCCAATCCGAACGGTGCGACCTGCCTGTTTCTCACCGGGGGCGTGTCGTCCGGGCACTTCGAGGGCTACGACAGGGTGTTCGCCCTGTTTGACGGCAACGACGACACCGAGCTGCGCCAGGCCCGGGCCCTGTGGCGTAGCCTGAAGGACGGCGACCACGAGCTTGCCTACTGGAGGCAGGACGGGCGGCGCTGGCGCAAGGCGGGGTAGACACATGAAGACTGTCGCGTTCCCGGCCGGAGAGGTCGTTCCGGCGCTCGGCCTCGGAACCTGGAGGATGGGCGAGCGTGCCGGCGAGAGGGACCGGGAGGCCCGGGCGCTCGCCCGTGGTCTCGATCTCGGGATGACGCTCGTCGACACTGCCGAGATGTATGGGGACGGGGGAGCGGAACGGGTGGTCGGGGACGCGATTGCCGGACGTCGCGCCGAGGTGTTCCTGGTCAGCAAGGTGCTTCCCTACAACGCCAGTGCCGCCGGAACGGTCGAGGCATGCGAGAGAAGCCTGCGCCGTCTCGGCACCGACGTGATCGATCTCTATCTGCTGCACTGGCCTGGATCGCATCCGCTTGAAGAGACGGTCAGCGGATTCGAGCACCTTCGGCGCGACGGCAAGATCAGGCTTTGGGGAGTGAGCAACTTCGATACCGCCGGGATGGATCGGCTCGCCGCCGTTTCGGGCGACTGCCAGACCAACCAGGTCCTCTACAACCCTGCCCGTCGGGGTGTCGAATGGGACCTGCTGGCCCGGTGCGCGTGCCGTTCCATGCCGGTCATGGCCTACTCGCCGCTCGAGCAGGGCCGGCTTGACCCGGGAGGGGTACTGGGCCGCGTTGCCGACCGGCACGGAGCAACCCCGATGCAGGTTGCCCTTGCCTGGTGCATGCGCGACGGCCGAACCATTGCCATTCCCAAGGCAAGTTCCGTGCACCACGTCGAGGAAAACCGGGCCGCCGACGCGATAGCGCTCACCGACGCCGACCTCGCGGAGCTCGACACCGGGTTCCCGCCGCCGCGCGGTCCGGAGCCGCTGGATATCCTGTGATCGTCGGCCGGAGGCGGATGTGAACGCGATACGGCGGTTCAGGATCGAGACCCCGGAGGAAGACCTGGTCGACCTGAGGCGGCGGATCAACGCGACCCGCTGGCCTGACCGGGAGACCGTCGATGACTGGTCGCAGGGGGCTCCGCTCGCCTATGTCCGGCAACTCGCGGCCTACTGGGCCGACGGCTACGACTGGCGCGGGCGCGAGAGGGCACTCAACCGGTTCGACCAGTTCCTGACCGAGATCGCGGGAGTGGACATCCACTTCATCCACCAGCGTTCTCCCCATCCCGATGCGCTGGCACTGCTTGTCACTCACGGCTGGCCGGGTTCGATCGTGGAGTTCCACAAGATCATCGGGCCGCTGACGGATCCGGTCGCACACGGAGGCGACGTGCGCGACGCGTTCCACGTCATCTGTCCGTCCCTGCCCGGGTACGGGTTCTCGGGCAAGCCGACCGGGACCGGCTGGGGCGTGGAGAGGATTGCCGAAGCGTGGCAGGTCCTGATGCGGCGTCTCGGCTACGATCGGTACGGGGCCCAGGGCGGCGACTGGGGTGCGGCGGTGACCACGCGTCTCGGCCGGGTTGCCGGTGACGGGTGTATCGGGATTCACCTCAACATGCCGATCGCGCGACCGACACCGGCCGCGCGGGACAATCCGACAGCGCAAGACGAGGCCGCACTTGCCGCGCTCGGACACTACCTTGACCGGGACTCGGGCTATGCGAAGCAGCAGCGCACCCGGCCGCAGACACTGGGTTACGGACTGGTTGATTCACCCGTCGGGCAGCTTGCGTGGATCATCGAGAAGTTCTGGTCCTGGACGGATTGCGACGGGCATCCCGAAAACGCGCTTGGCCGCGACGAGATGCTGGACAACGTGATGATGTACTGGCTGACAGGTTCGGCCGCATCTTCGGCGCGTCTGTACTGGGAGAGCTTCGGCAGGATGGGCCGCGACCGGGTAGAGGTGCCGACCGGTGTCGCGGCGTTCCCGAAGGAAATCCTGCGGGCACCCCGGTCGTGGTGCGAGCCGGTCTACAACATCGTCCACTGGACGGAGATGCCGCGCGGCGGGCATTTTGCGGCTTTCGAGCAGCCCGAACTCCTCGTCGAGGACGTCCGCGCCTTTTTCGCGCCGCTGCGGGAGGGCTGAAGCCTTCCGCGTCGGGGCCGACGGGCAGTTCGCCGTCGGTACATGCGAAAACCTGCTCAGGACCGTCAACCGGTTCTGATCGCATACCGTTTCTCGAGCGATCTTTCGGTACTCTCGAAAGCGGTTCACTCGTCCATGCGCATGTCATCGAGAAATTCGGACGCGGGCTCCACTCCGGTTACCAGCAAGAGATCACGCGCACGAGTGCACGCCACGTACAGCAAGTGCCGTTCCGTGCTGTACACATCTTCAAGATCGCTCTGATCGGCGATCGTCTCGATGCGTGACTGCAAGGGCAAGACCTCGTCGTCGCACGCGATGACCGCCACCGCCCTGAATTCCAGCCCCTTGGCGTGGTGCATGGTACCTATCGTGACCCTGCCCGGTGCGCCAGTCGCGCTGTCGACCAGTTCCTTTTCCGTGAGGCCTGCCCGCCGGACTGAGTCACGAGCCCGTGGCATCTCTGCTTTCGACCTGACGAAGATCGCGACTTCGTGCGGCACATATCCGTCCTGGCATCTCCTGGTGAGCCAGGCAGCGACGGCTGCGACCTCCTCTTCTGGTGTTTCGAGCACCATGATGTGTGGTTTCTGCCCGTTGAACGCCGAGACCGTGCGGGTTCGTCCCTCCGTGATCCCGTCCACATCGGAGATTTCCGGCGGAAGCAGGCGGTCTGCCTGGCTCCGGATCTGGTGGGATGTTCGGTAGTTGACGCGCAAGGTGTGAGAGCGACCGCGTACATCCACCCCCAGGGTGCGCCACGAAAAGGGCGTTCGAAAGATGCGCTGGCCAAGATCACCGGCGAAAAACAGGCTGTCGTTTCGATCGCGATCGAGAGCGGAGAGGAAACGCAGTTCTGCAACACTGATGTCCTGAGCTTCGTCGATTACGCAGAACTCGAACGGTGAATGTCCCGCTCCTGCGAAGTGGCGTTCAAGACGGCCGAACATGCGAGGTTCGGTGAGGAGGCCTCGTTTTTCGAGACCATCACCCACGGTCGTGAATATTGACCAGAGTGCGGCTCTCTGCGCCTGAGCCAGGCGGGTTCTTCGTCCAAGTCGCATGACGTCGCGATACTCCTGCCAGGTCTCGAGCTGCCAGGCGTCCACTACCGTGTTCCATTCGGTCCACAGAAACTGCGAACTGAACCTGTGGTCTCCGGCGGTTGCGGATGCCTGCTCGATCAGTTCCCGGATCTGGTGTTTGGCGGCCAGGTGAAGCGGCCCGAAACTGGTTTCGTAAAGGTGTCGGCCGATGCCGCGCATCGAATGCACCTCCAGACGTTCTGCGATACCGGGTCGGTTCTGCACCAGGCATCGCAGCCGGGCACGGAGCGCGGTGGCCAGGACTTCCGAGAAGGTCGCAAGAAGAAGCCTGGCGTCGGGATGGACACGGGCGAGGTGGACCGCCCGGTGCAGGGCAACGATGGTCTTCCCGGTTCCGGCCGATCCCGAAACACGTGCCGGGCCGCTGTACTGGTTTTCGACAATTCGACGCTGCGCCGGGTGAAGAAAGACAGTCCACTTTTCCCACGGAAATTCGAGTGCCCGTTCCAACTCCTCCACGTTCTCCACCAGGCGGAAACGGCGCTGAGCGTCAGGATGAACGAAGGGATCGGAATCGTTACCTGCGTGCGTCGGCAAGGCTGGCGTGCCGCCTGTCGCAAGCTCAAGCAGCGCTTCAGCCGCTTCGGCCGGAAGATGCTCTGCGAGATCGAGCAGGGAGTCCTCGTCGGCATTGCGTACATCGTTCAGCCAGGACTCAGGTACGCCATACTCCAGCAGATCTTCTTCGGAGGTGGTGGCAAAGAGCAATCGCTTGTCGGAGCGCAGACCTGTTCGGGGCGTTTCGACAACGGTTGGATTGGGAATCGCGACTTTGCGCACGGTCTCGCGGATCTCGACGATCTGTGCTGCACCTGTCCTGGGATGCCTTTCGATCCGCCGCCGTTGGGCCCATCGATACGCGGAATCGTGATGTCCGACGTGAACCAGCATGACGCTCGAGGAGGTTCGATGCACGATCAGCCTGATGTCCTTGCTGACCCGAACAGACCAGAAGTTCTTTTCTCTTGCCCGGTCAATTCTGTGAAAAGAATGACTGGGAGTCGACGGATTCATCTGCAGGTCGAACGCCGTGGTCTTCACGGCTTTCTGTTCGTCGCCGGTCAGCCTCACGAGGCTGTCGGTGAAGGTCCGGGCGATAAGGAACTGCACGTCAGGTCTCGACAACTGTCGGAACGCGTATGCGGTTCTCGATGGCGGTGTAGAGATCAACGTCGGTTTCCGGTGTCCGGATACTGACCACCAACGCGTAACGGGCTTCCCGCTCGTATTGCTCGAGGTTGGGGCGCGTCCTCCACCACCCCGTCGAAGGGTACACGGCCACGTACCCCCTGCTGGCGAGATCGGCGGCGTTTCCAAACCAGATATCGCTGTGCAGGGAGCCCTTGTGGCGGTTCTGTGAGCCGATCAGCCACGCCGGGTCTCCTTCGCTCCAAGTGCTATCCTGCTCATCGACTCTCGCCAACGCATTGATCCGGCGCCGAAAGCTGTCGACGGTTTCGAGTGATCTCTTCACGTCGAAGCGAAGGCCGTGCGACGCGTATCGGTAGCGTGAGGTGGGCCCTCTCCGTGATGGATTGGGTTCGACGAAGTACGAGAGCGTTACTCGCATCTCGACCTGCAGATCCCCCAGTTGTTCGAGTACGTCGACAGGCCACGGCAGATCGTGGAGGTGCATCTCGCTGGTCGTGACTGGTCTCCCCGGCTCCTTCCTGAAGGGCTGCAGACATACCTGAACGACCATGGTTGTGGAGTTAGAGACGCTCCAGATGGCGCCATCAAGGTCAGGCACTCCAAACCCGCAACACCTCACCAAGGTCTGATAGTCGGCTTTCGACGGAGTACGGTCCGCGGGCAGAAACATGCGTTTCATGGCGTCGGTCCACTCCGCAGAGTGAACGATGAGAGCGCGAATCGTCTCGGGCCATAGGTCGGGATATTCGACCATCACCCGAGCTGCCAGACGTGATGCAAGCGCGGTTGCCGCACTGGTGGCATTCGTGGTTGTGAACAGCCGATTGGCGGGTTCGTGGTTTGTTGTCAGAAGACTGAGGCTTGGCACGCAGACAGAACTCAATACATCTCTGGCTGCGTTGCCTCCTTCGCACACGATGTCCGGCTTGAGTGGCCAAGGCCGTTGCCACGTCAACGACGTGGTACTGAATGGGCTCAGACCGCCTCTTGGGGCAATCGGTTCGAGCCCGCCCGCATCCGGTTCCGTGATGCGGACAAGCTCCGTGCTGGCGCCGACTGCAAGGGTGTTCCAGGCTTGGGCCGGATCATGCACTCCGTCCGTCTCGTTGCTGGCGGGGTACTGAGACCACGCATAGGGGTCGTTGATGTTTCCAGCCGACACGATCAGCAACCGCGGCTGAGCGCCGGACCCATCGACATCAGCTGCCAGCGAATCAAGCGTAGCGGGGGTGCAGTTCTCGTGTGGCGATTGTAAGTGGTTGATTTGACGTGATGTCGTGGTGGCGAGGGACCTGTGAGATGGGGCTTTCGTGACAATCGCGCGTTCCTGGGCAGGATTTTGTCACGACGGCGGTGACCGGCGGTGAGGTGGG
>Ga0209754_1001694_pt1 | contig 20423 bp, 18 predicted proteins | sample MesohylBB_FD_187295 | JGI IMG/M metagenome (GOLD analysis project Ga0209754, IMG submission 187295) | Host-associated microbial community of the marine sponge Aplysina aerophoba from Gulf of Piran - sponge mesohyl, lysed by bead beating... | ecosystem: Host-associated > Porifera > Sponge >... | reverse complement strand
GCGGGTCAGATGCCCGTCGACCAGCCCAAGGCTGTCGTCAACGGGAAACAGCGACAGGCCGGGCTTGCCGGTTCGATAGCGGCAGCGCTCAAACTCCACCGAGCCGACCGCGGTGATGATCGTGTGCCGCGTCGGCTTCGCTCGATACCAGGTCTGCCCGCCCTGCTCGATGCGCTTCGGATAATGTCGGTTCTGGGCTTCAAGATGGTCTTTTATGATCTTCCGCGACACCGCCATGCCAACGTCCCGGGCTTTTATTTCAACGCCCTCGAATTCCTCCGGGTTGGTCGGTCCCGACGGGAGTTGACTTAGCACGAAATCAGCCAGGCCCTGCATATTTTCCTGGACTTCCGAAGGCAGTTCGTTCGAATCGGTTGATTTGCTGTTCGGCAATTGCAAAATGGACATGACGCGCTCCTTATCTGGTGTCTGTCTAAATTCACTATACCGCATATCGCGGGAAGGAGCGCGTCTTTTTTTTGCCGAGCGGTCGCGAAACCGCGCCGGAAGCCGACAAAGCCTCAAAAGTTTGTCACCTCACCCCGAATTTCGTGCAATCCGGCGCATTGAATTCGACTGAATAATCACGTAATATCAATAAGTTAACAATTTACCATACGAGACTTACACCCGTTCGTTTCAAGACACTAGCAGTCACCAAAGCCCAGCACGCTGCTTGATAACTTATTCCAAGCCTAAGCGAGAGCTGATAAATGTTCTTTGGTTGGTGCAGAGCCTGTCGGTTCCATTTGTGCCGCTTGGCAACGTCAAGAAGGAGGGTCTTTGGGCCGAGAAGTTCTGCCGCAAAAATGTTGGCAGCCACTTCCTCAGCAGGTCTCGACCTTGATGCATTACTTCCTGCCAGATCGATTGTTTCGTCAAAGCTGAAGGTATGACCAAGCAAAACGTGGCCAAGCTCATGGGCCAGCGTAAACCGCTGAACGTGAAGATCTCGCTGAGTGGTAACCATTATGCCGCGCACTCCACCATTACACGCCACCACGGCACCAAGAAGATTGTCCAGTGGTCGGAATAGCAGAGGGATGCCGAGGTCTGTTACCACTCCAACAATGTCGAAACTCGTGCGGTTTCCTACTGGATACTCAGAGAGGATCCTGGAGGCTTCGCTGATCGCGCGTAGGATTTCTTCACGTCGGCTCATCGGATGGTCTCTCTTGCAAGAACCTCACGAACCGCAATACCTCATTCTGATCGCTTGCTGAGAGTTGAGCTGCCGCTCGTGCAACCAATCGGAGTGACTCGGGCGCTTCACTAGACTGCTCTGTTCCCGCGAGGTTTTCCATGCTGGTCTGATACAGTTCTGCCAGCCTGCGCAGTTCTAGGGCCTCTACGCGCCTTGTACCGGTTTCCATCAGGGAAACTGCCGTTCTCGGTACTTCCAGGTGCTTGGCAACCTCTTCCTGAGAAAACCCTCGGTACTCGCGAGCTTCCTTGAGCCGCGCACCAAGAGTAGCTCGGTATGTTTCTCTATCGTTCATTATGGCTCCTCCTTTTTCACCAGCCGGAGGGCGTTTGTTTCGGCAAGACCCATCATCGCTGGGACGAGATGGTTCACCATGTCGTCAACGCTGTCGTATCCTCCGGGCCGAATGAGCCGAACCTTGAGCGGACGCCCCAAGTGCTTCTCGAAGATCGGCGACGTGCGAGCCACCGTTTTGGAATCCAAGGTTGGCATCGACTCCCACAAATCCGAGTCACTGCCATGTATACCAGTCCCTGTCCCCTCTCCTTCGACCAAAGCTTCCCAGTCTGCGGTTTCATAACTGCACCACTCCCGCAGTTCCGCGGCCAGGGCGCTTTGCCCTGTCCGACGAGGCGACTGCCTATTGGTTAGTTGGCTAGATCCGTTCACTCTGAGTGCAGGAGCCCGCATGAGACAAATCACTCTCCGTTCGATTTTCTAACATATGTCACCCACCTGTACGAAATTCAAACATTAATTTCCGAGCTCAGATGGACAATCTGAGGCAACCTGCAATGTCGCCTAATATCAATGCCTTAGGGAAATCTCCGTAACCCAGATGGCCCTTCTCACTCGGCCCGTGGGCTATCAATGCAACGTACTTAACACAATCATACTTTTTTCCATTTTCTTTGGGCTTGCACTGTATTGATGCCGTACCAGAGGATTTTCAGTCCCTGCCAGAACTTTTTGGTGCCCGGAAACGGCTGGCGCTTCGAGGCGTGGAACCCCGCCAGCCCGGCCGCGAAGGCAACGAAGGTCCGGATGTCCATGTCTGCGTACCGCGCGGGACCTTGAAGCCGCGATCCTCGGCGAGGAAGCAGACCGTGCAGATGTCGTCCTGCGCGACGTGGAGCCGCGCCGGTCGGAGACCGCCATGCTGCTGGATACGCCCGCCATATGGGCTTCGCCCTGCCCTGCTAGGCGGAGGCCGAGAAGGCGCCCGGGCTGGACGACATCTCGCTGGGGGAGGCCGTGCTGCTGGTGGCCCGCCTGGGCGGCTACCTGAACCGGAAGAAAGACGGCCCGCCGGGCCATCAGGTGGTGTCGGAGGGGTACGCCCGCATGTCGTCGGGAGCGCAGGCCCTGGAGCACGCGGTCCGGATCGGCGAGGCCAGCGCCATCCACAGCCTCCGTGCTCAGTTCGAAAATGACTAATTTGCTGACCGCGATTGCGCGAAGCGGCAGAATCCAGCAGGAACATTCACGGCAATAATTCACTGATTGTGCTGTGAATACAATCCCTGTACGAGTCCGGGAAGTCATGAAAAACCTGATCCATCATACCATTGCTTTTTGCGTGTTCTCCGTGATCGCAGGTTGTGGAGGCGGAGGCGGAGGCGCCCCGCAGACTACGCCGCCACCACCGCCGGCACAGGCACAGCCGCCGGCACAGCCAAAGCCACCGGCACGGCCACAGCCGCCGGCTCAGCCACGGCCGCCGGCTCAGCCGCAGCCGCCGGCACAGCCACAGCCCTGCAACGGCATCGATACTGCCGATTTTGGTTGTGTTTCACTGGTCAGGTACCGGGAGGAGCGGAGAACGATCAGTCAGAAACATGCGTACGCTCCTGATTTCAGGAGCCAGTGGGGCCTGGCTGCCATCCGGGCGGAGAACGCCTATGCGGACCTCGAGCTCAAGCACGGGGCCGGCACACAGCCCGGCAGCGGCCAGACCGTGGGCTTCATCGACACCGGCATTGATACCGGGCACCCGATGTTCGCCGGCAAGACGGTGAGTGAACACTTTTTCGACAATGTACCCGACGAGGACGGCAGTCGTTTTTCCCACGGCACGGGGGTCGCCAGCGTCATTGTCGGAGACCCGCCTGCTGCCGACTTAACTTCCCAGAGCGGAGTTGCCCCCCCGCGCGGAGTTGCCCGGGGCGCCGATGTCGCGATGTTTGCGATTCCTACGAGATCGGCCCAAGACCGTGTCCACTATACCCCGATTTCGCTGCCGGACCTGCATAGTGCTGATAACAGATGGGTCGATAGGTTCACCCACGTGATCAACTGGGGCGGCCGGACCGTTGATTTCGTGAACCTGAGCGTGGGGTTCCTAGGAATAATCGAACAGTACAGTGAGCAGGAGCTGCGTGACAACTTCGGGGGCACCATCAAAGCGCTTGCGCAAGCTGGGGCTGACAAGACCGTCTTCGTGTGGGGCGCCGGCAACGCTCACGGGGATTCCTGCGTCGGGTCGGACTTCACGGACCATCCGGATCTCTGTGTCAACGATAAAGTCAACGCCCGGTCGGTCGCGGTGCTTGCAGGCCTGCCGGCGCGGATCCCCGAGCTGCGCGGGCATCTGATCTCAGTCGTTGCCGTATCCCCGGACAGCGACAACGACGGCGACTACGAGATCGCCCCCTTCTCCAACCGCTGCGGTATTGCCGCCGACTGGTGCATCGCGGCTCCCGGTGAGACGGTCCTGGCAGCGTATTTCGGGCCGCACGGCGGCAGAGACGGCGTACAGGGCATCCGATCCTTCAGTGGAACATCCCTCGCCGCGCCCATGGTCACCGGCGGGCTCGTCTTGCTAAAGGACTTCTTCCGGGATCAGCTCTCGAATACGGCCCTGGTATCGCGGCTCCTTGCTACCGCCAACAAACAAGGCATCTACTCGGACAGAAGCATTTACGGCCAGGGCCTGATGGACCTGGGCGCCGCGACCTCGCCGGTGGGCGATCCCGTGGTCGTCTCCGGCCTCGACGCCGGCGGCCCGGGCGCGCCCTTGCGCGATACCGGCCTGCGGCTCGGCGCCGCCTTCGGCGACGGTCCGGCCGCGTCGCTCGCAAACCGCGAGATCGCGGCGTTCGACTCGCTCGGCGCGCCCTTCTGGTACAGGCTCGGCGGCTTTTTGACGGCGAATTCGATCCCGTCGTCGTCGGAGTTGCTTCGGGAGTTTCAACAGGTATCGGTGGCGGGGCCGGCCGACTCTCCGGCGGACGACCTCCGCATACCCCTGCTGAGCGCGCCCGCCGACGCCGGCGGCGCGTTGTCGGTGCTGCATCTGACGCAATCCGGAGCCTCGGCGGAGGCCAACGCCAGCCACTTGGCTCTCGCCGGGGACGGGCTCATGGCGAGCGTTCCGGTAGCGGCCGGACTCACCGCCAGCGCGTTCACCAACGAAGGAATGGACGGGCGGACTCCCGCGACCGGCGCCGCGCTCGCCTGGCGCGCGCCGGGCTCCCCGTTCGGCCTTCGCGCCGGCTGGCTGGGCGAACGCCGCACCCTGCTCGGCACCGTGCCCGAGGGCGCCTTCGGGAGCCTCAGCGGCAGCGCGGCCTTCGCCGGAGTCGAGGCCGACATCGATCTAGGCCGGTGGCGCGTCGGCGCCAACGCGGAGTTGGGCACGATCCGCGCCCGAGCCGGGGGCGGCGTGCTGGAAGGGTTCTCGCCGTTGCTGACCAGCGCCTTCGCGGTTCACGCCACCCGGTCGGCACCCGGCGGCGGCGCGTTCCGCGTCTCGCTGTCGCAGCCGCTCCGCGTCGAGGACGGACACGCGCGCCTCGCCATTCCCACCGGGCGAACCAAGGCGGGCCGGGTGGTGCGCGAGCGGGTCGCCGTGGGATTCGCGCCCGAAGGGCGGCAAATCGACCTGGCGCTGCACTGGCGCCGGCCGACGCAAATCGGCGAGCTCCGACTCGGCGCCACCCTCTCCCGCCACACCGGCCACAGCGCCGCCGCCAACGCCGAAGCGATCCTGCTGTCGGGCTGGCAGGTCGCGTTCTGAGGGAGACGCGGCGTGTCCCTCGATACGGCGCTGTCGCACCTACTGTAAGGGATGGAGTGGACGCCCCCAATGGCATTTCGTTAGATTGACATCATTGCGCCAAAAAATTTGGCGAAGTCTTAACCATTTGATTCATATCTGGATTTCGCGCGCGATAAATTTTCTCTGAAACTCTTTGCAGGCTTTGGGCACACTTTCCCCTGGTCGCCGGCACCCGATCCATGGGCCGAAGGGTACTCCGGTCCCGGCAACAGCGCCACCTCACGCCATCGTCCCGGCAACCGTCAGTCACACGCGAGTTTCATGCTCCGGGGTAAGTAAACGCAGAAAATCATGGAGGTTTTAAATCTAGTTCAACGTCTGTACACGTCTTCAAATTCGCCCGTCTTCGGCAATTCAGCTTTAGCGAGCCAGGCCGGCAGATCGAAAGAATCGCGAAATTCACGCGCACGCGCCGTTCGGGCAGGCGAGTATTCGACGCGGCGCGTCATGCAACCAAAATGAATTTTCGATGAGTCGTCGCGCAATCGCTTTTCGCAGGATTCGCTTGAGCTATAGAATTATTTCCGGAAATCGCTAGGGCAATGCAGCACAGGATATTGCAGAAATAAATTGGCTTTTTGGATGCATTGTCGAATTAGCAGGCCTAGGACTCATCCAAAGAAATTGTGATTCGCGCGCGCCCGTCTTCAATATAGATTGTCTCGACTCCATCCGAAGGTCTCCGTTAAGTAGCATCGATTGGGCGCGGCAACGTTTGCGCGCAAGCGAATGAACGCGCTCGACGCGGATCCGCATTTCGCGGCGTGGTCCCATGAAGGCTGGAAAGTGAAGAATTCAAGGAACCCGCTTGAGAATTCGACATGAAATGCATCCGCGGCCCGCATCGAGTATGATCTTCGCCGAACAGTCGACGGCCTCGGGGGAGACGCATTTTCTCTTTCGAATTGCCGCATAAATTTAAACCAAGCGGTTCGCGGTCGAATGATCGCGCCGCGCGAGACGCGACCAAGCGAAAAGTTCGCGGTGGATCTCTGCAAGAAAGGATAGTTCACCATGTTTCAGTCGTTTTTCCCCAATCCCAGGCTTTTGTTCTCTTCGTTCGCGATTTGGTCGATCGCCTGCGTATTCGCATGGTTCCTGCTAGTGCGAGATGCCGGGAGCGCATTGAGCATAGGGGGGCTGTTCGGATACGGATTTCCTCCGGAGCTTGATCCGGACGCATCAGAAGAGGCGCGCGCGGCTTTCTCCGAGGCCCAAAGCGGGGCCCTGACCTTCTGGGTCTACCAGTATATGATTGTTTGCTACGGAATTTTCCTTGCGTTCTGGCAATCCTACAGACCTCACAAATGGGGCAAATGGTCCCTTTACGGCTCTGCGGCAATAATCTTCGTAACATGGTTCCAGGTTCAGCTGGACGTTATGATTAACAACTGGTTCGGAGAGTTTTACGATATAATTCAGCTGGCCCTCGGCGAACCGGAAAGCGTCACAACCGGGGAATACTTCTCGCAGCTTCTAACGTTTGCGAAGATCGCGCTCGTCGCTATAACCGTCGCCGTTTTCACGCGATTCTTCGTCAGCCACTACATCTTCCGCTGGCGCACCGCCATGAACGACTACTACACCAGTCTGTGGGGGCGCGTTCGGCACATAGAGGGCGCAGCTCAGCGGGTTCAGGAAGATACGATGAGGTTTGCCGCAATAATGGAGCATTTGGGCGTCAGCCTGATCGATTCGGTTATGACTCTCATCGCCTTCCTGCCGATCCTGTGGGGGCTTTCAGCATTCGTTAAAGTTCTGCCGATAGTTGGCGAAGTTCCCCAGGCGCTGGTGTTCGTCGCGATTCTCTGGTCGATCTTCGGGACCGCTCTGCTGGCTCTGGTCGGCATACGCCTGCCCGGCATCGAGTTTCGAAACCAGCGGGTCGAGGCGGCGTATCGCAAGGAGCTGGTTTACGGCGAAGACGATGAAACGCGCGCTCAGCCGCCAACCGTTCAGGAACTCTTCAACAATGTTCGGCGCAACTATTTCAGGCTTTACCTGAACTACCTGTATTTCAACGTCGCGCGCTATGCGTACCTGCAGGTGGGCGTTCTCGTCCCCTACATCGCTCTTGGCCCCACCATTGTTTCCGCGGGATTTACGCTAGGCGTAATGCAGCAGATCATCCGGGCGTTCGGCCGCGTCGAGGGATCGTTCCAGTATTTGGTCAATTCCTGGACGACCATCGTCGAGCTGATCTCGATATACAAGCGGCTGCAGGCTTTCGAAGCGGCGATCGAAGGCCAGCCGCTCCCGAGCATTGACAAGGAATTCCTAGAGGGAGGGGTGGACCCGGCGTAGTTTTCGCAGGCATTCGGGACTAGGATGGCTACCGGATCGGATCAGGCTTCGAAAGCCGGTCCGGTCCGATAGCCGGTTTACGCGGCGCGCGCCGCGGCGCTTCGCGGCATGCGATCTATCGGTCGAACGTCCACGTAAGCGAAACTTCGCCCCCGGAAGCGTTTTTCTCGCAGAAAGCAGCCGCTTCCGACGACGTGAGCCCGTCCGTGTCGGTGGCCGTTCCGTCGGTTATCGAGGCGATGCCCGTGCCGATCGTTCCCGATCCCGACGAGTCGAAGGGGATCATGCGCGAGCATACTTCGACCGGCACGTCGGAAAGCGCAATCGTGAACTGGCTGCCCGCCCCGGTCGCCGTCACGCTTCCGCCGAACATGTTGTTGATGGCGTCGAATTTGGAATCGGTGTCGGTGTCTTCAAGCATCGACACCGGAACCGCCTTGGACGAAATCAATAGATCGACGATGCTGCCGCTTCCGAAGGAAGACTGGGACTGGTAAAGTGCGCGGATTTGCGTCGGCAGCGACGCCATGAGGCGAATTGCATCGTTCGTCCTCGAGGAAAGGGAAGCCTGTTCGAAAAAGACGATGCCGCCTATGACCAGCCCCAGGGCGATGACCGAGAACAGAACCGCTTCAATCAAGGTCGCGCCTCTTTCCCGGTCCTCGGGGCGAAAGGCCCGAAGAGGCAAGGGAGTTGAATTTTCCATTGGAGTTATTCCTGCTGTTTCGTCCGGCATGGGAAGCCGAATTCCGGTTGCGCGCGAATTGCGCAGACGCATGCTAGACCCGTCCTGCGAAATTTCGATCTCTTCCGGCATTCGGATGCGCGATCGGGCTGCGGATAACTTTTCCCGAATGGGCGAGGCAGGAAGTCGAGGCCGGATCCGGACTAAATCGCCGACGCGATCTGGTTCTGAATCTGGTACATTGCCGAAATTACGAACGCGATGGCGCCGAATACCGCGAGGAAGGCCATCGCGCGGAAAATTCCAAGGGACCGCTGGACTTTTTCGCTGGAAGCCGCGAGCCACTCATCGGCTCCGACTAGGATCTGCGACGGGAGGTTGCTGGTTTGAGCTAGAATTTTCAAGGACAGGTTCAGCTTCCTGTCCGGCCATCCCGTTCCGGCGAAGTGCATCGCGGAGCCGAGATCGCTGCCATTCAGCAAATAGAACCTGATGAGGTCCAGCCGATGCCGCAGATAGGGGTTCGCAAAGGGCCGAAGCCTGTCGATCGCGGCCGCGGCGGTAAGACCGCTGGCCATGAGCGAGCTCATGGCTATCAAAAACGAAACTCCGGTGTAAATCCTGTAGATTGCAAAAACCGGAAGGGCGTCGGCATGCTTCCTGCCGAAACCGCGCCACCGGCGCAGGGCTACGGAAACAAGAAGGGAGGCCAGGCAAATCGCGGCGGCGAGGCGATAGGCGTTGGCGGCGAAGAACGTGCTCGCAAGCGCTAGGCCGCGAGCGTTGCCACTCCAGCTTTCGACGGGAAGAAGACTGTCGAGCGCGGGAACGACGACATTCCCGACATAGACGAGAAGTCCCGCGACCATCGCCATGAGAAACAACGGGTAGGCGAGTCCGCCTGCGATAGCCGCTCGAATTTCCGCCCGCCGCTTAAGCGCGCCGCAGAATTTTTCGAGATATTCAGGGAACCTGTCGCTGGATTCGAGCGCTTCGACAACCATCGCGTCTTCGGCGGGGACCCATTTCTGCATCGCGCGGCCGAGGCCGAGGCCGTTTTTCAAGCCGGATTGCACGTCGGCGAGCATGATCGCCTTGGGATCCCCCGGCTTTTCCCCTTCGTTGGACGCGACTCGCAAAATTGTATCCAGCGCTTCATTCTTCGACAGCCCCGCTCGCATCAGTGCGATCAGCTCCCGGTAGAGCGCGAGCCTCGATTGGAAATTTATTTGCGCGCGGGCGAAGCGATTTCGCATCTCGCGAAGGAAAAGGCGCGTCGTCATAGCCCTTCGCCTTCCGCATAAGCCTCGGCATCGACTGCGAGCCGCTCGGCGTGGTCGGGAAAATCGCGCCGGTAGTTGCCGACCAAATCGATCTCCTCCTCGATTTCATTGATATCGCACTCGCCGAGCGCAACCTTGATCATTGCGTGATGCAGCACCGGGAGACCGCCAATGCCGCCATCCTCCTTGGGCGCCAGCCATCGCCGGCGCATTCCCGGTCGATCGCCCGCGGCGTAAAGCTCGAGGAAGCGGGGGTCGGGCAGAATAGTTTCGGCGGCGACGCTGCGACCGGTCAGCCCGTGATCGCAGGAATTGCAGCCGGCTCCCCTAACGAAGAGTTCGCGCTTTAGCTTTCCGGCAATTGCCGACACGTCGTCGGCAAGCGCGGTCGACAGCAGACCTCGCCTAACGGCCTCGGTGAAGCTGATTTTGCAACTGTGGCACATGATTCCGACAAGCCGCTGGTAGGCGAGACCCCGAACGATCGACGGCTCGGCGAGCTTCCACGGCTCGATTCCGAGATCCGCCAGGCGATCCAGAATTCCAAAAGCGGATCCCGCGTGCAGCGTGGACCAAAGAGCGTGCCCGGTCATGGCGAGTTCGATGGCGTTCCTGGCGAGGTTTCGATCGCGCAGCTCGCCGAGTACGACAACGTTGGGATCGGACCGCAGCGCCGACTTGACGGCATCCACGAATGCTTCCGACTGGCTTTGGCCGGGCCGCTGCGCGATAGCGACGTGGACGGCTCCCGAGATATCGAGCTCGACCGGCTCTTCTATGGAATATACGGATATCTCGCCCGATTTTTCCCGGATCATCGCGTTAAGCACGCGCTGCAGCGTCGTCGTCTTTCCCGACGAAACCTTGCCGGCGAGCAGGTAGAGTCCGCTGGTTCTTCGCCGCATCGACGCGAAATCCGCAATCTGAGATGGAAGATAGCCAAGATTCACGATGTCGGCTTCATAGGCGCCCGCCGCGTATTTAATTCTCATGACGAGGGCGCCGAGATGCCCCGACGCCGGCGTATATTGAAGCCTTAGCAAATCGACACCGGCGGGCAGCAGCCCCGACCCTCTGGTCAGTGCGCCTTTCATGAAGTAGTGCACCCCGGACTGCGAGCCTTGGTCGGCGGCGACTGCGAACGCGGCGTTGATGATCGCGGAGCCTTCGTCCCTGGACCGGCTGGCCATGCGGCGCAGCCGCCCGTGAACGCGGATTCGGATTTCGCAGTAGCTGGGCCTGACCTGAATATGGATATCCGAAGCCTTGAACGCCGCAGCCTGGGCAATCAGGCGGCGCAAATACTCCTGGCGTTCGATGCGGCTCTCGACCCTCTGCGCCGCGTAGTCCTCGCAGTTTCCGTAGAGAGCGAGGATCTTGTCGCTGTCTTCCTCGACAATTCGTCCGATTTCCAGATTTGCCCGGAATGCGCGATCCAGCACCGCTTTCGTCTCGGGCGACCAGCGACTTCCCCGCGCTACGATCGCGACCCCGTTGCGAAACACCGCGATCATCGCGCGCCCTTCCGACGGAATTTCGATTTCGCCGCCGGGACCGGTTATAAGAGCTCCCGACGGCTTGCCTTCCTCCGAAGCGTACAGCTCCTGCGAGTCTCCGGGCGGCGCGAGCGGCAAAGCCGGCGAACTCTGTTCAGGCATTCTAGCGCCCGCTCAGCCCAAGGACGCTTGTTTCGCCGTCGATCTCGATTGCGATTTCATCTTCGCCGATGGAAAGAACGGTGCCCCCTCCAGGGAGAGCGTCGCCCTGCAGCACTTCGAGCCGCCTGCCGTCCGCCGCAACGATTGCCGCGAGACGATCCGCGCTTCCGTAGACTGACCGAAGGGAGAATTGCGGCGGAATCTTGACCGGAGCTACGCTCGGGGCGGTCGCGCCGGCGTTCGGCCGCCCCGCAGAGGCGCGGAGAGCCATTCCGAGGTCGAGTTCCGATTCCCTAAGAAGCCGCCTCGCCATGTTGACGGACGCTAGCAACTCCAGTTCGCGAAGCTCGGATTCCAGCTCCTGCTCCCGTAGCTCCGCGGCGAGCCTGCGCCCCTCCGGAATCTGGCTAAAATCCTCGAAGCGACCGGGAGATACTTCGACGGGAGCTTCAGGCCCCATAATCGCCATGAATTTGCGGACCATGTCGGCATGCCTCAACTGGCGCTCCAGCAGCAGGATTCCTTCTCCGATTTCGGATTGCCTTTCGAGGATTCCGGCGCCGCGGGATAGCCGATCCCGACTCGACGGGAGAAGCTCGCCGCCGCCGACCCTTTCGATTCCGGGCGGCGGGCTTTGCGGGTTCGGGTCGAGCGGGGGCAACGCTCGAACTCCGGTTTCCGCCGCGGCCGCGTCCCCGGATTCCGCGCCGGCGGGACTCGGGTCGTCGCGAACGAGCTCGAACTTGCCGCCGTTCGCAGCGGAGCGTTGAGGAGGCCTCGCGATCGCGGCGCCCGCCGACGGAATAGTGCCGGCGGGCGAATACCCCTCGGACGCGGCATTGGGATTTGCCTGGCCGGGACTCGTCGCCTCTAGACGTCCCGCCCTTGCCAGCGGCCAGTCGGGAATTCTGAATCCGGTTTCCGCCGCCGAGGTCGGGAACAGGAGTGAAAACGTGCCGGCAATTGCCGCGGCGGCGACCCCGATCGCGCGAATTCGGAGCGGTCGCCGCGAATGCAAAGCAAATGGACTCGCGAATTCAGTCATCGATCCGCTGCCGGAATTTGGTCAGGACTCGCGAAAAAAGCCGTTGCCGCGAGCTTCCAGGCTTTGCTGCCCGCGTCGAAAGACAAGGCCTCCGGAACGACGGCGGGGATGTCGGACAGGAGGCGGGCGTACTCTCTGATTCCAACCGACGTTGACAGGGCGATGTCGAAGCGACCGAATTGACTGGATTCGCCGTCGGCTCCATGCCCCGCTTTGCGCAAGGCTAGGCTTCCGCCGAGTCCCAGCTCGTCGAATCGGTCGCTCAGCGACGCTTCAACTTCCTGCCGGCTCCAGGGAACTGGATCGATTCGTCGGTCGGAACCGGGTAGAGCAACGTCGACGGTCAGCGACGCTTGTTTGCGATTGCCGGAGAAATTCGGTTCCTTGCCGGTTCTTTCGACCGCAAGGCTTCGAACGAAGTGCATGCCTCCGCCGGCTTTTTGGAGGTCTATCCGCGCGGACGCGCCGGAACTTCGTCGCGCGCATTCGGCCCGTTGAGGATTCCAGCCCGCGGGAACAATCCAGATATCTTCCATTGCCGCGATGCATGCGTCGACAAACGGCTCGATGCCGGGTGCGCCGATCCAGGGCTTTGGAATTACCCTTTGCGCCGGAACGGCGATATCCGCGGCGATTCTCTGCAATTGCCGTTCATTTCGAAAGTCCTGGAATTCCGTCCAGCCGTAGAGCGCGACCGCCAGTACGAGCGCGGCGGCGACCGTTCGAAGCAGCAGGAAGGGCAGACGGTCGACCGGCCGCAGGCGAATCGCCGAGCGCGGCGAAATCAGTTCGCCGAGTTCCGCCTGCTCCGAGGACGGAATATTCCAGTTCGCGGGCGCGATGATCCGCTTCCACCCGGGAGCCTCGAGCATTTTTCCGAAAGCCGCGCTTGCCTGGGAGCTGTCGGGAATCACGCGGTCTTCGTAGATTTGACCGTCTCGAACGGACACCACCCACCAGTGCGGAAAGGGGTCGCCGAGCGGAAAGACGCCGAGCCAGGCGTCGCTCATGCGTTCGGTTTCAAACATTGTCGCTCCGGCGAGCATGCCCGACGCCACGCCGTCGGACGTAGATGCGAAGCCGTGCTGCTTGCCGTTGCCGTAGCCTAGAAACAGATCGAATTCGCCATGCGGTCCGCTGGCGAACGCGGCTTGGTCCCGCAACGGAATGTTTCGCCTGGCGGGTTGCCACAGCAGCCCCAGAACGACGGACTTTCTTCCGAATCGAAGCCTGTTCGGCGCCGCCGGAACGGCGGAAATCGTTTTTTTGGATCGCGCCGTCAACGGAATTCTCATTCGGCCGGATTTCCAGTCGGCGATTCGCCGGTTTCGATCGGGATCGGCCGGGGGGTCGCATCGTAGGGCGCGCCGCCGGAAATTATCCGCGGGCGGATCGTTAGGACTGTCGCGACGCGTTCCTTTTCCGCGCCCGTTCTTCCTCCGAGAAATCCGATCCCGGCTCTCGGAAAGCCCGAGCCGCTCAGCATGGTCCGCTCGCGTTCGAACCCGGCGAGAACCAGGGTTTGGCCGTTGCTCAGAATCGCCTGCTGCTCGAACGAAATAGTCGAGACTTCCGGAAGCTGAATGGATTGCCCGTCGGAGGTGAATTCCGCAATGCGGTTCAAGTCGGATATTCGAACCGTGAACTTGACCAGCACCTCGCGGCTGTTGAGTATGCGAGGCAGCAGATGCATTTCAAAGCCGGTAACCAATTTGCCCGGCGCGATCGACGTCTGAACGTTGCCGCTTGCGTCCTGGACGGTCTGGATGTTTTCGGCGAAGGAGATTTCGCGCGCAACCTGCACGGGCGCGATGCCATTGTTCGAAATCGTCGTTCCGCTTCGCGTTTCCACCGCGACATCGCCGATTCGGTTCAAAGCCTCGACCATGGCCTCCAATTTGAACCCGTCGCGCGCAAAGCCGATATTCACGGTTCCCGAACCGGCGGATGCGCCGCCGACTCCGCTCAACGAGAAGCTGCCCGCTCCCCGGTCGATCGCCGCTCCAAGATCGAGGCCGTAATTTTCTGATCGCGAAAGGCTAACCGTCAAAACGGTTACGTCGAACGAGATTTGCCTGCCGAGGCTCTTGTTCAGATCGTCCACGTAACGGGCAACGCGCTCGTGGCCGCCGCGCCGGGCTACGAGTGTGATCTGACCTGTTCCTTCGCCGAAATTTACGATGGAATCCGGACCCGCGAGCGATTCGATCGCAGATCCGATTTCTTCCATCAGGTCGATGGCCGCGGTCGACGAAGCGGTTCCGACAATTGCGGAATGCTTGGCCGCCGTAGGCAGCGTTGCCAGCATATAGGTGCGCATCGAGTATTCGCTGAACTCGACGCGCCCGTCCGAATATTTCCAGTCGAACCCGAAATGCCGGGCGATCTCGTCGAGCACCGTCGGCAGCGAGCCCTTTAGTCTTGGCCGCATGACGATTGCAACCCGCGCGCCGTCCGCCGCCCGGCTTTCCGATTCAAGCGTATTCCGAGAATTGTTCGGACCGTAGTAAGCGGCATGCGGAATGCCGGTAGCGTCGGCCAAGCTGCGAAGGATTTGGCGAAGATCCATCGGATCTCGGCTTCTAATCCGGATTGCGTCCTGCTTCAAAAGCCGCCTAGGGAGATCGCCCGCGCCCTTGTCCTCCATTGCGGTCGCAGGAAGAAATTTTTCCTTGGAGGCATGAATGCCGCCCGCCGGAACCGGAGCTTTCGGGGACAGTCTGGAAAGCGCGGCTTCGGCCCGTCCGGACTTTGTCGCGATGCTGGCCCGGCTTGCCAGAATGGATTCGCCGCAGCCCGCAAGAATGGAGGCTGCCGCCGCAAGCAGAGTCAAGGCGCTCGCCCGCTTCGGTTCCAGGTTCATGCCGGACCGCTACCTCGCCGATGCCGAAATTGTCGCCGACACGTAAAGCACGTTATTGCCCCGGTAGAGGGTGGCCGCGATTTCGGGAACGGTAGGGTGGATTGCGTTCAAAAGGCCGCCGACTGCCTCTTCGTAGGTTCCGGTGAACGTTGCCGAGGCGCCAAGCGCGAAATCGGTCGGACTATCCCATGCCAGCGTCCATCCCGCAGCCCCCGACCATGCCTCCAGCGAATGGCGGAGGCTAGATCCTTTCAGAATTTCCCATTCCCGGAGCGGAGAATTCCCGGATTCCGAAACCGAGGCTCCGGCTTCCGCCGCGCCGAAATTCAATGTCGCCGCAAGCAAAAGGGCGGCGGAGGCTCCCGCCATGAGAAGCAGCGCGCCTGAAATCGGTTTTAGCGGAATCGTCAGCATTCTCGATCCTCCGCCGCCGCGCGGCGGCAGGCGAACTCATGCCCGCATTCGAATGCCGCGCTGAATTTTTCGTCGAGCCGTTGCATTTGCCCGGCGCTCCCGAGACCGCCGATCACCTTTGCCGGTTGAAAGGGAATAAAATCCGAGGCGTCTCCGGCCTGGACCGGATAGATCTCGGTCCTGCCGCGGACTGCAGGCGAGGGAAAATTTAGGCATTCGATGAATCGCCTTTCAAATTGCCGAAAGGAGATAGCCGGCCTCGGCGACCCATCCGCATGGCGGGCGTCGCCGAGCCGCATGTAGGAAATCGGTCGAGCGAGAGCCTCTTTTCTTCCGGAACTCGCGCCTGCCGGCGCAGCAAGGCCGCCGGTCGGCAACGCGGCATTTCCGGCGGAATTGGCAATTGCCGGAGCCATCGGCAAGTCGGCGCCATTTGGACGAACACGGCGTTTAGGGGAATCGCCGGCGAACATGGAAGCGATTGCGTTCTTTGGTTCAGCGCGCCCGCGTTCCGCCCGTTGGACGAAAACGTCCAGATATATGCAGTCGCTTGAGTCCCTCGCTTTCGGCGGCGGCGATGCGCAACGCTCCTTTCCGGGATTCATGATGCCGGCATCCGGAATTTCGTCGGCTCCCGAGGATCCGGCTCGAGCTTCGAGTTCCTTCGCGAAAAAAATCTTCTTCAAAACGGTCGAAGGCTTTGGCGGAACGGCGCCGCGGGGAATTTCTCCGTGTTGCGCTTCGCTGTTTCCTACGGCGGGCGCCGCCGCAAAAGCTACGGAAAATCCCGTCGAAACTCCGGCCGGGCATATGAATGGCCTGTTCATTGAAATTCAGCGTCTTCGGCACTGTTCGAGGAGTGTCGCATTGAAAATCCCTTTTCCGACAGGCGCGGGGCCGGGTTCGCGGCGCCTTCGATTCCATTGATACGGCGAAAGCGCGAGTCCGGCCAAAGCCTGCTTGGCGGATTGCGTTCAGGGACCGTGGAAAACTTCCCGGCATGGCATTTTCGGTCGAAACTTGGAAATTGCGGGGCGTAGCGCGCCGTCGGCCCGGAGCAAGCGACGCAGCGGCGGACGATTCATCTCTTTCGGATGCGGAAATCAGGCGTACATCGCGTGCGTTCAGTCTTGCGCAGCGCAAATCCATGGTTTATTCGGCAGCGGTTCGAAACGGGGTCGGTGCCGTATTCCGGCGCTGGCAGGCCGGACATTGCATGTCTGCAGCAGCCGGTCGCTCGCGGGAATTCTCAGCCCGCTTGCCCTTCAACTGAATTGATTGCTAACGGTCGAAGCGCCGCAACCTAGGGAGAGCGCAACGTGTCAAATGCTGAACAGACGGCCGGCACGCGCCGAGACTTTCTTTATTACGCTACCGCGGGCACCGGCGCGATAACTGCCGGCGCGGCGACTTGGCCGATTATCGACCAAATGAATCCCAGCGCCGACGTTCAGGCGCTGTCGTCGATTGAAGTCGATATTTCGGATGTCGAGCCCGGGACGCAGATTACCGTCAAGTGGCTCGGCAAGCCCGTCTTTATTCGCCGCCGCACGGAAGCCGAGATTTCCGAAGCTAGGAGCGTAGATCTTGCCGAATTGATCGATCTGTCCTCGAGAAACGCCAACGGCAAGGACGGCGACGAGGCCCTCGACCAGAATCGCGCGTTCGGCGAAAGCGGCGAATGGCTGATTATGGTCGGCGTTTGCACCCATCTGGGGTGCGTTCCAATCGGAGAGGGAGCCGGCGAATACGGCGGGTGGTTCTGCCCCTGCCACGGGTCCCACTACGATACGTCCGGAAGAATAAGAAAAGGCCCGGCCCCGGAAAACCTCGCGGTTCCGGTACTTAGCTTCATCGATGAATCAACAATTAAGCTCGGTTAAGGAAAATCGACATGTCCGGAATTCCCCACGACCACTACGAGCCTAAGACCAGGTTTGAAAAATGGCTCCACGAGCGGCTGCCGATTGTTTCGCTGATTCATAGCGCTCTGATGATTCCGACTCCCAAGAATCTGAACTGGATGTGGATTTGGGGAGTGACGCTGATGTTCTGCCTGGTCCTGCAAATCGTGACGGGCGTCGTTCTCGCGATGCACTACACGCCGCATGCGGACATGGCGTTCGCCAGCATTGAGCATATCATGAGGGATGTGAATTCCGGCTGGGCGCTGCGGTACTTGCATATGAACGGCGCATCGCTCTTCTTTTTCGCCGTCTACCTGCATATTTTTCGCGGGCTTTACTACGGATCCTACAAGTCGCCCCGCGAGATCACCTGGATCATCGGAATGCTTATCTACCTCCTCATGATGGCGACGGCGTTCATGGGCTATGTACTGCCCTGGGGCCAGATGTCCTTCTGGGGGGCGACGGTTATCACCGGGCTCTTCGGCGCCATACCTGGCATCGGAGACGAGATCCAGACATGGCTGCTTGGCGGCCCGGCAGTCGACAACGCGACTTTGAACAGGTTCTTTTCGCTGCACTATCTTCTTCCCTTCATTATTGTCGGGCTGGTGATCGTCCATGTGTGGTCGTTCCATACGACGGGAAACAGCAATCCGACGGGAATCGAAGTTCGCCGCGATTCGCGCGCCGTCGCCGACCGAGATACCGTTTCCTTCTGGCCCTACTTCGTAATCAAGGACATGTTCGCGCTGGCGGTAATTCTTGTCGTGTTCTTTGCGATTACGGGATTTATGCCGAACTATCTGGGGCATCCGGACAACTACATCGAGGCCAATCCTCTGGCGACGCCGGAGCATATAGTTCCCGAATGGTACTTCTTGCCCTTCTACGCGATACTGCGCGCATTCACGACGGATGTTTGGATCGTGCAGTTCGCAAGTTTCGTTACGGGCGGCATTATCGATGCGAAATTCTTCGGCGTCCTAGCGATGTTCGGCTCCATGATCGTCCTCGCGCTGGCGCCATGGCTGGATACCTCCATGGTCCGCTCGGGGCGATACCGGCCAATGTTCAAATGGTGGTTCGCCTTGCTCGCTCTGGACTTCGTCGTACTGACCTGGGCTGGCGGCAGGCCGGCGGAAGGAATCTACGCCGTGATCTCGCTTATCGGCTCTGCATACTGGTTTTTCTACTTTCTGATTATTCTTCCGCTTCTCGGCGTGCTGGAGAAGCCATTGCCTCGTCCCAATTCGATTGAATCGGATTTCGACGAGCATTACCCGCCTGCCGATGCGACCGCGAATCCGGCAGAGTAGCTACAGGAACGGAGCCTGACATGGTAAACCGCATCGCCCTAATGGCATTGGCCCTGGCAATCGGCTTCGGTACCGGAAGCGCTTCGGGCGCGGAAGGCGAAGCGCACGTCGAGGATTTTTCATTTTCCTTCGAAGGGCCTTTCGGAAAGTACGACCAGGAGCAGCTTCAGCGCGGGCTGATCGTATATCAGGACATCTGCGCGGCCTGCCACGGCCTCCGCTATGTTCCGTTCCGAACCCTTGGCGACGAAGGCGGCGTCGGCCTTAGCGAATCCGCTGTAAAATTCTTCGCGGAAAACTACGAAGTTTTCGATCCCGAACTCGATGACTTTCGACCGGCCAGGCCCACTGACAATTTCCCGGCGAACGACTCGGTCGCCGCTCCCGATCTTTCGCTCATGGCCAAGGCGCGAGCAGGATTCTCCGGACCTGAAGGGACCGGCATCAATCAGCTGTTTCGGGGCATCGGCGGCCCGGAATACATCGCTTCGATTTTGACGGCCTATACCGGGAAGGAAGTCGAGGAATCCGGCACCCTGCTGTACGAAAACACGGCGTTTCCCGGCGGCTGGATCTCAATGGCGCCGCCACTGGAAGACGATATAGTCGAATTCGCCGACGGTTCGTCCGCAAAGACTCTCGATCTGGCCAAGGATGTGTCCGCTTTCCTGATGTGGGCGGCGGAGCCGAAGATGATGGCCCGCAAGCAGGTCGGCCTAACCGGCGTGCTGTTGCTCGCGCTGCTTGCCGCGCTTTTGTACCTCACGAACAAGAAAATCTGGTCGCCTATAAAGAAACGCGCTAGGGACGAGTAATCGCAAGGAGCACGACTCCGCAAAAGAAACTTTTTTCAATTCTAGTTCCGAAACCGAATTTTTCTCTGGCACCGCAACATTTGATTTGATACGCGCCTCGGCATGCAAGTTTCAGATTCGAAAAGAGGCGGCATTTTTCCACGCGACGTGACGGTGCGGCCGGTGCGAGGCTACGCCGAGCAGCGGCGATGGGACGCCCTTGCCGCGCGCCACCACTATCTTTCCTTCAAAAATTTCTACGGCCGCGCAATTCGCCACGTGGCTGTAAGCGGGGAGGCCTGGATTGCTCTGATCGGCTGGCAGGCGGGGGCATTCAAGGTCGGCGCGCGCGACGCCTGGATCGGCTGGACGCGCGATCAGCAGTTCTCGCGGCTTCATCTCGTCGCGAACAACACTCGCTTTGTCATTCTCGACGAGGGCCGGGTTCCCAACATGGCTTCGCGGGTGCTTGGGCTGAGCCTGCGGCGCCTGTCCGACGACATGCTGGCGCTGCACGGCTATCCCGTGCTCGTCGCCGAGAGCTTCGTGGATCCGTCAAGATTTTCAGGCACTTGCTACCGCGCTTCGAACTGGCATGCGCTGGGTCCGACGCGCGGCTACTCGCGCCGGTCGGGCGGGTCCGCGCGGTTTACCCACAACGGGCAGCCAAAGGAGGTGTTCGTGCGCGAACTGTGCAAGGACGCGGCCGCCAAGCTGCGCGGCGAGGATACGCCGCCGGAGTGGCAGATCGAAAGGACCGCCGAACCACCGCCGGCCGACGACTTGCGGAGCCTCTACTCCTTTCTCGAGACCGTCGAGGATTTCCGCAAGCCGCGCGGCCGACGCTTCGAACTGCGCTGCTATCTCACCATCGCGCTGGCGGCTCG
>Ga0209754_1001690_pt1 | contig 20442 bp, 19 predicted proteins | sample MesohylBB_FD_187295 | JGI IMG/M metagenome (GOLD analysis project Ga0209754, IMG submission 187295) | Host-associated microbial community of the marine sponge Aplysina aerophoba from Gulf of Piran - sponge mesohyl, lysed by bead beating... | ecosystem: Host-associated > Porifera > Sponge >... | reverse complement strand
GTATTGGTAAGAAACAGGGAGAGGGAGAAGGAAAAAAGGAGGCTCAAGCCGTGTATGCTGGTAGCTGCTTAAGCAGCTCTGCAGAAAGGACAAGTTGTTTTGAGGACTTCAAGGGAGAGGTTTGTCCAAATATCGGAGAAATTGGATGATTTAGTAGTTCTGTAGGGTATTTGGGTTTTGGAAGGAGCAAAGGGGCCCGGGTGCCATCTGGAATTCCGTCGGAAAATCGACGAAAAAAGACCTTTTCTGACAGACACTAGTTAACGGCGCAGGAAACGACCGACCTGGCGCCGGGGAGAACCCTTTCCACTTCCTTTCTCTTAAGAAGCCCTCTCTCAAGATAGTTCATCTCTCCCGCATAACCCTGCCCGAGCCAGCGCTCAAAAAAGTCCGCTTCCGCGTAATGACTCTCGGCCGGGCTTATCCCCACAAGGTCAAAGCCCAGGGCAAACGCATGATCCCTTATAAGCATTGAGAGTCGCGTAGTTTCTTCCATAAAAACTATTCCCAGTCTCCCTCTTTTGAGTTAACGATCAGGTTTCCAAGCTCCGTGAAAACCGCTTCTCCATCGAAGTTCGATACGTAGCTCGAAACCCTTTTGAGGTCAAGCGGAGCGGAACTTGCCGCTACGGAAAAGACCCCGGAGAGAAAAAAATCAATGTCGGCAAGCTCAGAGCCAAGCAGCACGCAGTCCTTTTTCCCCGCCCTGCCCAGAACGTAAGCGCGGTCGTCAGTTATGCGGTGACCGTTTTCTTCGATCAGGCCCCCGAAACCGCTTGTAGAGGCGAAGTCACCGGCATCGGAACCGTAAAAGACGATCTCCGCTCCAAGAGAACGAAATTCCCGGAGAAGCTCGGGCGGAGATAGGTTTTCAGGAACCCTGAGGTCGCCGTTTGAGGTGGAGTCGAACACTGCGACGTTTACCAGGAGGCAGGTTGCCTCGCGGAACCTCCCCTCCATATCTGTCCTTATCTTTGTCAGAACATCCGTGCGGCGTTTTCGCAATTTACTCTAACTCCCACAACTTCCTTAAGTATAATTGTCACGATAATGATACCGATTAGAAGCACAATAAAAACCGAAGTCGTCCCCTATGTGAATTACGCGCTTCTCGCCGTAAACGTGCTAGTCTTCGCGTATACCCTTTTTCTTACGGGGGAAACGCTTCAGATGTTCTACCAGACGCACGGTATAGTCCCCAGCAAGATAACCGCCCTTGAAACCTACGGATTCCTCGGCAGAACGGCAAAATACTTCAGTTCGATGTTCATCCACGAAAACTGGCTTCACCTGGCCGGCAATCTGACCTTTCTCTACATATTCGGAAACGCAATCGAAGACCTGCTAGGCCACGCTAGATACCTGCTTTTCTATCTCGTGTGCGGACTGATAGCAGTATTCATCCAGGTGGCTTTAAACTTCCACTCCTCAGTTCCGGTAATAGGAGCAAGCGGAGCGATTTCCGGAGTTCTGGGCGCGTACATGCTCTTTTTCCCAAGATCAAGGATTCTTACGCTTTTCATAGTTCTGGTGTTTGTCCACTTCGTGCACATTAGGGCTTATCTCTTTATAATTTTCTGGTTTGCCGTTCAGTTTCTGACCGGAATCGGCTATATTGGTGACGCGGGAACCGAGGGTCTGTGGGCGCACATGTCAGGATTTGCCTGCGGAGCCATAGCCGGAGGGAGCTTCCTTTACACGCGAGGATACAGAAGTAAAAAATACAAAGCCGGTTACGGAACGGGGTGGTACGGAGAAAATGACTAGCAGGAAAATGGACAATCTGGGAATAATAGCGGCCGGAGGACCCGCCCCCGGGATAAACGGCGTTATAAGCTCGGCGACGATCGAGGCCAGAAACAGGGGAAAGAAAGTAATAGGAATTCTCGACGGGTTTAAGTGGATCTCCATGGGAGACACCTCGAAAGTCCTGAATCTTGATATCCAGAACACTTCGAGGATTCATACAACCGGCGGCTCTATTATCGGAATATCAAGACAAAGTCCCCTTGCGACTGAGGAAACCTTTAAAAACACGGTTTCCTCGATTGAAGAACTCGGCATAGGAAACCTGATAACCATAGGCGGCGACGGAACAATGTTTCTCGCAAAAACGCTTTACGAGCACTTCGGGGGAAGATTAAAAATAGCGCACCTGCCCAAGACCATAGACAACAATATCGCCCTCCCCGACTACATCTCAACCTTCGGATTCGAGACCGCAAGGGATGTGGGAGCGAAGATAATGAATAACATAATGGAAGAGGCAAAAACTACGGGCAGGTGGTTTCTGATTATAACCATGGGCAGGAGGACAGGCAATCTGGCTCTTGGAATCGGGCAGTCCGCCGGGGCTACAATAACGATAATCCCAGAGGATTTTAAGAAGGAAAAAGTGCCGCTTGATGAGGTCATAGCCATTCTTGAGGGCTCCATAATAAAAAGAATGAGCATGGGGAGAGAATACGGAGTGGCTATACTCGCCGAAGGGATGCTTGACAAGATAGATCCAGTTGACTTGGGACTTATGGACAAGGACAACATGGGAAGAATAAGATACGTTGACGTTAACTTCGGTCAGCTTCTGAAAAACACTCTCGCCGAAAAACTCTCCGAAAAAGGAGTCAAAGTGGAACTGGTGCACAAGAGACTTGGCTATGAAATGCGCTCGGCCAGCCCGATTCCGTTTGACGTCGACTATACCCGAAAGCTCGGATACTGCGCCGTCAAGTACCTGCTAGACGGAAAGGGAGACGGATCTCTTGTATACGTAAGAACGGGGAAAATGCAGGCGATCCCGTTTCAGGAATTAATAGATAAGAAGACAAACAGCATTAAAGTAAGATATGTTGACAAGAACACAGAAGCCTACGAGGTTTCGCAGAAATATATGATCAAGTTAAAACGCGAGGATATCGAAACACCCGCGACCCTTAAAAAGCTCTCTGAACAGACCAACCTTAGCAGCAGCGAATTCAGGGAGTACTTCGCGAAAATCTTCCGCTGACGCCGCACGCTGCGTTCGTTTCCAGCCCAAGCAGTTTCTCCGGGAAACTGGCGGGACGCAAATTGGAAGAAAAACCAACTAAGATCAGTCCTTTATGTGATGTTTTTCGTGAACCGGTTTTATCAGGAGATTGCTTATCAAAGCGATTACTAACAACGCTGCCATCACATACATCGTCGAGTTGTACAAGGAAGCCGTCGGGTCTACTGTCCCCTCAGGCGCGATATCCATGAGTTTTGCGAGCGTTACGGTTTTATTTTGCACGAGTATCTCGAGGTCGTTAACTCCGGCTCCGAAAGTCTTGACGAATTGTTGTGGTGATACCGTTTCGGCGAGGCGATTGATTTCGACCATAAGCGAACGATCTCTAAGCGAGGTGACCGCCAGGGGACCGAGCACCCCGGCGACGCTCCAAGCGGTCAGCAAACGTCCATAGATGCCGCCGACGTAACGAGTACCGAACAGGTCGGCAAGATATGCCGGAACGGTAGCGAAGACACCTCCGTAGAAAGTAAAAATTATCATCGTCGCCGCATAAAACATTAACAGCCAGAAAATCGAAGGATTAAGGTTCACCTGATGGGCGGCCACAGGAATGGACAAATACAACAAAAAACCGACCGCGCAAAATATCGAACATGTATTGCGCCGCCCTAGTTTATCGGAGGCGCTAGCCCACATAATGCGCCCTAGCATGTTGAACATGCCGATCATCAAGACGTAAGTGGCGGCAAAGGTGACGTCAACAATATCCGGAAGCGAGTTACTGAATATCTCGGTCATCATTGTCTTGGCGACAGAGATAATCCCGATGCCGGCTGTAACGTTAAGGCACAGTACGACCCACACCTGGTAGAACTGAGGTGTTTTTAACGCCTGATCCATATGCACATCCTTCTGACTGATCATTCGCTTGCTAGAATCCCCGCCGGCCGGCGGCTCCCATCCTTGCGGTTTATATCCCGGAACCGGGACACGATATAAAAACGCCGAGACCATTATCACAAGAAAATAAACCACTCCGAAGAAAAGAAAGGTCTGGGCGACTCCCGAGGAACCGGTGCCAACCACATACACCCCGGCCGCTTCGGTTCCGGGCGCCAGCACATGTATCGCCTCGGCAGCCCCCGCGACGACAACCTCTTTGAGCTGACCGCCAACTTCGGCAAAGCGTCGACCCGAATGAGTGATCATATCGACGGCGTCGACCGTCCCCAAGTATTGAGGCGCCTTGTAAAAATACTGGAGGAAGAATTCCTTAAGCGGCACAGCGATCATCGCCCCACCGCCGAAGCCCATGATCGCCATTCCAGCAGCCAGACCGCGTCGGTCCGGAAACCAGCGAATCAAATTGCTGACCGGAGAAACATAACCAAAACCCAGACCGATACCGCCGATTACGCCGTAGCCCAGATAAATCAGCCACAGTTGATGCAAGGAAACACCGAGGCTGCTGAGTATATAACCGCCGCCCCAAAAACACGCCGCCATCACACCGACCATGCGTGGTCCCACCTTCTCAACCCATTTGCCGGCAAACGCCGCCGTAAGCCCGGTGAACGCGATCGCGACGCTGAATATCCACACTACCTGACGCAAAGTCCAGTCGTCCGCCGAACTAGTGGCAACGCCAAGTACCTCAATTAACGCGGGATTATATATACTCCAAGCGTAAACGGAACCAATGCACAGGTGAACCGCAACAGACGGAGGCACAACCAGCCAGCGGTTGAATTCCGGACCTCTAACGATACGTTCTTTTGATAAAAGACTCGCCATTGGCTGTATCACGGAGTTAGTCGCCGAGGTGGAACTGAAGCTACATACAGCCGACGAGGGGATTCGAACCCCTGACCTGCTCATTACGAATGAGCTGCTCTACCACTGAGCTACATCGGCAGTAATCATCCGGTTAATTATGACACAGGAAAAAAATTTTGTGAATATTAGAAAAAGAAAATTTGGCGATCATTCCCATTTCGGAGCAGGCACAATTGCCTTGGGAGTGAATGCTAAAATTGATTTTCCACCCCCTTCCTTATAAATAGCTCCCGCTCAAAGACAACCACAAAATATTGCTACCCTCTGGGAAAAGGACATCCTCCTTAATTCTTAAGGCAATTTGTCGGGATTGTGTTATATTCAGAATCACTAACGACCGGAGAGAAACCGCCTTGTCGGACCTCCGTCGAATACAACACTTTTTAGGGGAAATAGACGGAACATCCCGATGAGGATTCTAGTAACGGGCGCAGCTGGGTCCGTGGGCGCAAAACTGGTGCAGCAGCTAGCGCAGTCGGATGACGTGGATGGCATTGTAGCACTCGACTGTCTCCCAGTGAGCGCATCTCACCCGAAAGTCGTGGCGTTCCAGCAGGACATCCGGGAACCCATTGCGGACATCCTGCGCGAGCAGGGTGTCGATGCGGTTGTCCACCTGGCCTTTCTGCTACGGCCCGGCCACAACCGCGAGGCGGCGCACCGGGTGAACGTAGGCGGCACGGCACAAGTGTTGCACGATTGTCGGGTTGTCGGTGTGCAACGCTTCGTCTATCTCAGCAGCACCACAGTATACGGTGCCCGCCCTGGCACCGAACAGCCATACACGGAGGAATCACCCGTCCGGCCCGTTCGCGGCTTTCAGTATGCTGAGGACAAGGTTGCAACGGAGCTCATGCTGAAGGCCTTTGCGGCGGACAATCCCGGTGCCTGCGTCACCGTGCTGCGCGGGTGCACGGTCATGGTGCCTCGATGCGAGAACTTCATCACGCAGGTCTTTTCCAGGATGGCACTTGTCCGCATTGCTGGCGCGGATCCGCAGATGCAGTTTATCCATCTGGACGACCTGCTGGAAGCGTTGGAGCTGTGCCTGCTGAAGCCCGTGTCTGGCGTGTTCAACGTCACCGGAGAAGGCACCGTCGCCCGCAGCGAGATCGCGCGCGTTGCGGGTCGGCACCCGGTGGCCCTGCCGGCGCCGCTTCTCGCGTTCATCACGCAGGTGACGTGGATGCTGCGACTGCAGAGTGACTCGCCTGCGTGTGGCCTCGCGATGGCGCGATGGCCGTGGGTGGCCAGCAACGAGAAACTGGCGAGAGAGACCGGATTCCGTCCGCGGTACACCTCGCTGGAGGCGCTCATGAACTCGGCGCTGGCAGCTAACAGCAACTAGTTAATTTCCCTCTGCTACATAAATCGGCAGTTTGGCTAGCATTGCATATAATTCCCCAACAAGATTGTTGACAACAATCTTGTTGTATATCAGCGGACCATATCCACATGAATTTTTCTGGCCGCAAGTTCCGCTGAATACACGCAATCGGGAATGCCAACGCCAAAATAAGCCGCTCCGCAAAGCGCAAGCCCCGAGTGGCGCGAAAGTCGGTGCATAATCCCCGAGACCTCCTCTTTATGTCCCAGAGCAAAGCGTGGCATGGACATCGGATATCTCCGTATATAAACCTCCGCCGGATTGTTATCGAATCCGAAAACTCTCGCAAGTTCTTCCCTTAAGACGGATTTTATTTCTTCCTCATCCCAAAGCATCGCATCGGGGTTAAGCTCTCCTCCGAGAAAGCACCTTATCACCACTTTTCCGCTCCCGGATTTTCCGGGAAACTTGCTGCTGTAAAGCGAACACGCAACGAGGTTCATTTCCTCCTTGGAAGGAATTATGACCCCCAAACCGTCTGGAAGACCGCGGAAATCCGTCTCATCGAAAACAAGAGTCGCAACGACGGAAGAAACATATCGCACTCCCGAGAGTCTGGTTCCAAGCTGGGGATCGATATCAGAAAGCAGCCGGCCGGCAGTACCGGCCCCGACAGACAGGATGACAGCGTCAAACTCCTCTTCTCCACGCTCAGAACCGACAAGCCATCCTTTTTCTGATTTTTTAAGGGAAAGGACTGGGGTCTTGTAATCCTGCCTTGCAAATTCGGCACTTCCGCAAAGTCTTTCGACGATAACGGACATTCCCTCCGCCGGAGTGAGAAAAAGGCCGTATCTGGCGCCGCTTTCTCCACGGGACGTCGGAGGATTGCGAAGAAGGTCCCGAAAAACGCTTCCGCTTCGCTTCTCCATCTCGAGAAACTGTGGCATTGTGGCCGAAAGACTCAGTTTTTCGGGATCGGCCATGTAAATTCCGCCCAGAAGAGGCTGCGCGACCTTATCGAAGATTTCCCTTCCGAACCTCCTTTCCACAAAAGAACGGACGCTTTCATCCCCTCCCCCACCGCGAGGAACCAAAGGCTCAAGAAGCACTCTGAGTTTAGCCCCGGCGCTGAACAGTCCGCTTCGCAGAAATGGGAGAAGCTTTGAGGGGGCCATCAGGAAAAAACCTTCGGGAAGCGCCCAAAGTCTTCCCGCCTGATAAACGAACGTGGTTTTCCCCTTGCCGTATCCCACCCCAAGGAGTGAATCCTCAAGTCCAAGCTCTCTTGCAAGGTCAAGCGCCCAGGGCTTTGAAGTTATAAAGGAGTCGGGCCCGAGTTCAAGAACCATGTCCCCCGTTTTTACGGTATCAAGAACCCCTCCCGGACGCGCGGAGGACTCGAAAAGAACAAGTTCAAGGGGAACATTACCATCCCGACAGAGCTTTCTCAGGTAGTGGGCCGAGGAAAGACCCGAGATCCCCGCGCCGACAATCGCAACTTTCATAATGAATTATCTTACTTATTGCCGGGAGTTTTCTGAATCGATGAGCCTCAGCACCCCGTCGCCCAGAGCTATTATGTAGCGGTCATCGTCGTTTACGGTTTCAGCCCTGTAGAGGTTAACCCCGCACTCGCGCGCAGCCTCGGTCGCCTCAACCCCTATATCGAAAAGCACCTCGATATGATCGCAGACAAATCCTATCGGCTGGATCACGATATCCGTGAAGCCCTGCTCAGCAAGATTTCCTATCACATCGCATACGTCCGGTTCAAGCCATTTTTCATTCGGAGAGCCGCTTCTGCTCTGATAGGCGATCATCCATTTTTTGTGCCCGACTCTGTCCGCCACCAGCATGGAGGAAGTTTCAAACTGCAGGGCATAGGGAGACGAATCCGACATCCTCTCGGGAATGCTGTGAGCCGTAAAGACCAGCATGGTGGTATCGAGCCTGTTCTCGGGAATTTCGCGCATTTGTTCAGTTACCTTAGCCGCAGAGCCTTCTATGAAAAGAGGATGATTGAAAAGCGGCGGAACATATTCCACGTGAAGCTCCATCTTGAGATCTTCGCAGGCCTCGCTTACATCCCTCATGTACCTCTCCCAGCTCGCATCGGAGCGGTAAACAGCCATTATGAGGCCTACCAGGTTCTTCACACCATTTTCCCGCATCTGCTCAAGGGAATCCTTAATGAACGGATGCCAGTTTCTCATCCCGACGTAAACCGGAAGATCATAACCCCACCCGGAAAGAAGCTTCTCAAGTTTTTGGGCCTGCTTGTAGGTGAATTCGTTGAGCGGAGACTTCCCGTCGAAGATTTCGTAGTGATGGGCGACTTCCCGCAGTCTGTCCTCGGGTATCGGTCTCCCGCTAGCCACATTTCTGAGAAAGGGCATTATGTCCTCTTTTTTCTCAGGAGCCCCGTATCCGATCATCATTACGGCGTCAAAATTATTTCGCATGGAAATGTCTTCTAGACCTCCCTTAGCGCGGAATACTCGTGAACCTCATCAATCAGCCTCAGAACATTATCAACCGGCGTCTGCGGCAGTACTCCGTGACCCAGATTGAATATATGCCCGGGCCTCCCTCCCACTCTGTCCAGTATCTTCCTCGCTTCCCCCACGACATGAGACGGGGTTGAGAGCATTGAAACCGGATCAAGATTCCCCTGAACCGCAAGAGAACTTCCTGCCCTCTGCCAACCGTCAAGAATATCGACCCTCCAGTCAAGACCGATAACTCCAGCTCCGGTCTTCCCCATGAGTTCGAGCAAAGAACCGGTTCCGGTTCCGAACAGTATTACCGGAACTTCCGGCGGGAGCGCCGAGATAAGTTTCTTTACATGCGGAAAAACGAATCTTTCGTAATCCGCCGGGGAAAGACAACCCACCCAGCTGTCGAAAATCTGCACGGCATCGGCCCCGGCATCCACCTGAGCGCAGAGATAATCCGAAATGCTCTCGGTAAGGATTTCCATCAGCCTCTCCCAGAGAGAAGGATCTCCATACATGAGTTTTTTCGTGTTTACGTAGTTTTTCGAGCCGCTTCCCTCAACCGCGTAGGAAGCCACGGTAAACGGAGCTCCGCTAAAACCAATAAGCGAAACTTCGGGGGCAAGCGCCCTTCTCGTAATACGCAGAGCCTCGTAGACAAAATCCATGCTTTCGGGATCAAAGTCCCTCAGGGCCTCTATGCGCTTTCGGGTCCTAAGAGGCTTGGCTATCACGGGACCGTCGACGCTTGAGTACTCAAGGGAAAGCCCCAGGGGTTCCAGTATGAGGAGTATGTCTGAGAAAATGATGGCCGCGTCCACGCCGAAGCGGTCAACCACCATCAGCGTAATTTCCGAGGCCATATCCGGGGTCTTGCAAAACTCCTTGAAAGAAACGCGGGAGCGGGCCTCCCTGTATTCCCGAAGGAACCTGCCGGCCTGGCGCATAAGCCAGATGGGAGTATAATCAGCTTTCTCGAGTCGACACGACTTCATAAATGCTCCTGCAGAAGTGATCTCTCTCCTTTGGTCCTGCGCGGTGTCCCCCGACCAGACCATCTGCGTGCGGTTCCAGTTCCGGGTATCCACCCCGTTTTGAAAAGCTGTTCTTTTCTTTGCCAGAAGCGAGGCCGATCTCCTAGCAACCTCTCTCACCAGATTTCCCATCTTCGGGCTGTCGGGCTCATAGTCAACGGATATTCCATTTTCCCTGAGCGTCTCCGTGGTGGTCGGTCCAATCGAACATACAAGCGCTTTTTTTATCCCCTCGATTAAGTCGGCGGCACACTCTTCCCCGCCTGCCACCTCAAAAAGGTTGGATACCTGCCGGGAACTTGTGAACAGGAGGCAGTCCTCCTCCTCTTCGGATATGGACCTTACAGCATCGCGCAGGGGACCCAAGTCCTCCGGCAGCGCCCACCTGTAAATGGGAATTCTTCTTACGTCAGCCCCTCTTTTTTCAAGAGAAGCGAGAAACTCCTCGTTGGAAACCCCGTATTCCTGAACGTACACGACTAGGTTTTCAAGCAACATGTCCCTCTGGTCAAAAGTGGAAAGTATGTCTCTCCACGTGTTCGGTTCGGAAACGGTTATATCAGGTCTTATACCAAATTTGCGAAGGGCCGCGACGGGTTTAGGACCTCTAGCAAGAATCGTCGTCGCGCGCAGGGCATCCAAATATTTTTTTTCTCCCGACTCAGCAATTACGATGTCGGAGAGTATCCGCGTGCCTACCCCCGTCATGAGAACAAGAAGGTCGATTTTGCCTGAGAAGAGATCATCGGCAAACCCGGCAACGTAAGGACTTTTAAGATCGGGGACTTCCCTCATCGAGGGTGCGACCCTAGGCACACCGCCGTGATAAGAGATGAGTTTTTTCATCTCCTCGCAACGGCGACTTTCAAAAGACGTTACCTTAAGCCCGTTAAAACCCTGTTTCATGACTTAACTACCAAGCGCCGTTTCGATACTAAATAAATTCCGCGATGCTCTCAGCTTTCAGCAGATCCTCGAGAGTTTCCCTGGCCCTTATCTCGCAGTACCTCTCACCGCTTACAAGAACCTCAGCAGCTCGGGGTCTTGTGTTGTAATTAGACGACATCACGAAACCGTATGCCCCCGCGCTGAAAACCGCAAGCAGTTCTCCCGCGGAAACTTCGGGAAAACTCCTGTCCCTGGCCAGAAAGTCACCCGATTCACATATTGGGCCGACTATATCCACCACCTCGCGGGATTCGGAGCTTCCTACACAGACCGGCTCTATTCGGTGGAACGAATCGTAAAACGCGGGTCTCACAAGATCGTTCATCGCGGCGTCAACTATTACAAATTTCTTTGAGGTTCCCTCCTTAACATAAAGCACCCTGGTAGACATTATTCCAGCGTTGCCCACCATTGATCTGCCGGGCTCAAGGACCAGTCCGTAACTGGTATCGCAAAGATGTTCCTCGAAAACCCGCGCGTACTCAGATTTTGCCGGGGGCTTTTCCTCGCTCTCGTAGCTTATCGCAAGGCCCCCTCCTATATCTATGTAGGAAACTTCAATACCGTCGCTCCCGAGCCTATCGGCAAGGTAGACAAGCTTAGATATGGACTCGGAAAAGGAGGAAAGATCGAATATCTGGGAACCTATATGAGCGTCAATCCCCCTTATCTCAATTCCCCTCATCCGCGAGGCGTTCCTGTAAACATCCACTGCTTTTTCGATCCCGATTCCGAATTTGCTTTTCTCAAAACCCGTCGATATGTACGGATGGGTGTCGGGATCAACATCAGGATTAACCCTTATCGCGACCGGGGCCTTCTCTCCGAGCGAGACGGCCACGTCGTTTATCTTTTGAAGCTCCGCTTCGGATTCCACGTTGAAAAAGAGTATCCGGGAGCGAATTGCGGCCTCTATCTCCTCTTCGGTCTTTCCGACTCCCGAGAACACCACTTTTGAGGTGTCTCCCCCAGAGACAACAACCCTCTGCAGCTCCCCCGACGAGACTATATCGAAACCGGAATCCATGGAGGAAAAAATCTTGAGTACAGATATATTTGAGTTCGCCTTTACGGAGTAGCAGATCAGGGGATCGAGTTCAGAAAACGCTTCCTTGTACTCAAGGAAGCTTGAGCGGATGGAATTGTGGCTGTAGATATAGACCGGAGTTCCAAAGTCCTCGCATATTTTCCTCACGGGAACTTTCTCAACGTAAAGTTCGCCGTCGGTATATTCAAAATCGGAAGTCATCATGTAAGTCTCCGCGGGTTTGAAGCTAGAAAATCTACCCGAAAAAACCGGTGGAAAACAATTATAGGATCCAAAGCCAAGAAAAGCCACGCAAGCCCGGGGCACCCACTATGACCGAGTAAATAAAGCGATTCCTCAAATTTCGCTTGGACAAAACCCGGATTTGTTTTATAATGGTTTCGTTGTATCGAAAACCCAAATTTCGGAGCAAAAACCTCTCTATTCAAGGATAAATCCCAATGGACGCAATTATTGATCTGTTTACCAAGGGCGGAATATATATTTTCCCCCTGATTTTATGTTCCATATTCGGACTTGCGATTTTTCTGCAGAAGCTTCATTTACTTCAGCGGAAAAAGCTTCTCCCCGAGGAATTTCTTTCAAGCCTGTACAAGACTGTCGAGACAAAGGGGCTTGAAGAGGCAAAATCCCTTTCCGCATCAAACGATTCTGCGGTAGCCAAGATAGCTCTCGCGGCCGCGCAGAACTCAGGCAAATCGAAAGCGGAAATGGAAGAAGCCATTGAGGCAGCCGGAAAGGCCGAGGCGCAGGGCCTTGAAAAATATATCGAGACCCTGCTCACCATAAGCAGCATAAGCACTCTGATAGGACTTCTCGGAACGATATCGGGAATGATAAAAGTGTTCGCCGTAATATCGGAGAAGGACATAGTGGATCCGCCTTCCCTCGCGGGAGGTATCTCAGAAGCTCTTTACACGACGGCTCTTGGACTCACGATAGCGATCCCGGCGCTCATAGCCTACAAGTACACAGACGGAAAATTCAAGGAGATAATCTCCGAGCTTGAGGACGAAGGCAAAAAAATACTGGAAACTTTTTCCGCAAAGGCATCTCTATGAAATTCTCGCAAAGAAAATCAGGTACTAGGTCCGGCATAGACATGGCTCCCATCGTGGACGTGATTTTTAACCTCCTTATTTTCTTTGCCCTTACACTCAATTTCGCCATATCAAGCGGTATAAAAGTCAACCTCCCGAAAGCGACAGGCGAAATCGTTGAGATAAAAGATGTAAACATACACATTGCCAAAGACGGAAAAGTTTACTTCAACGACACGCTTATGCGCTCCGCCAACTCCTTAAAGCAAGAGTTTCAGAAGATACCCAACAAAGACACCCTGGTAATAATAAGGGCAGATTCCGAGTCCCTGCACGGCCCGGTGGTAAGCACCATGGATCTGGCGAAAACCCAGGGGTTCTCAAAAATAGCAATCGGAGTTGAGCCGAAGCGATAAAACTCCCCGGCAATCGCTTCCCCGTCGGCCCCGACGGTAACAAACAAAATTGAATTCAACGAAAAGCGCCTTAGCCTCGCTAACAGACCTTATAACAAGGTTTTTCGTCCTCTGGATAATTCTGTTCTCAGCCGTAGCGTACTTTTTCCCCTACGTTTTTCAGGATCTCGGATTCCTCATAGTGCCCATGCTCGCGGTGATAATGTTCGCTATGGGGATAACGCTCAGAACGGACGACTTCAGAAGAGTCTTTTCAAGACCGCTTGAGATCATGACAGGCGTCTTCGCTCAATACGCCGTGATGCCCCTTCTGGGTTTCCTCCTTGTCTTCGCTTTCGGTACAAGCCCCCTGATCGCCGCGGGGGTCGTTCTCGTGGGTTCATGCCCCGGAGGAACGGCGTCAAACGTGATCACCTATCTGGCGAGGGGCGATCTCGCGCTTTCCGTAACCCTGACTTCGGTTTCAACCCTCCTTTGCCCGTTTCTCCTGCCCGCACTCATGTACGTTTACGCGGGAAGATGGATAGATGTTCCGGTCGCTGCCATTTTTATCTCCGCGCTTCAGATAGTACTGCTGCCTGTGCTTCTTGGAGTAGTCTTGAGGAAACTGCTCGGGAGAAAATCAGAGTCCATCCTGCCCTTTCTGCCCTCAGTATCATCTCTTGTTATAGCTCTTGTGGTGGGAATAATAGTGGCTTTGAACGCGGAATCCATAAAAACCATCGGCGCGGCGGTTTTCCTGATAGTAATCATTCATAACGCTCTCGGTCTCACGTGCGGTTATCTTATAGCGAGGGCGATGGGTTTCGGGGAAAGCAGTGCCAGGGCGATATCCGTTGAGGTGGGAATGCAGAACTCTGGGCTCGCGGCAGCTCTTTCCCAGCTGCACTTCGGCTATCTCTCCGCCCTTCCCGCCGCACTTTTCAGCATCTGGCATAATATCTCAGGCGCAGCTATAGCCTGGTTGTGGAGAAAGAGAAGGATTAATGAACAAAATCGATAAGAAAGAAAAACTTCCCATAAAGGGTTATCTCTTTCTGGTAGCCACGGCTTTTTTCACGGCACTCTCCTACGCAATAGGAAAGGCACTTGAGCGAAACGACCTTCACCCCGAGACCACCACTTTTTTCTGGTTCTTCGGGGCTTTTGTGGTCGCCTTAATCCTGTTCCCCTTTCTTCGCTCACAGAGAAAGGAACTCAGAAGAATCCGCGAGTACCGCGCCATTTTCATCTGGAGTTCCGTTATAACCTCGGCAGGGGCGGCCTTGTGGATGGTTGCGCTCTGGACGATCGGGCCAGCCCTTACCTCGTTCCTGATGAAGGCCCAGACTCTCTTCGCGCTTCTGCTCGGCATAATCTTTCTCGGTGAAAGGCTCAACAAGGGGGAGAGCGTAGGAATAGCCTTGACGGTGGCCGGCGGAGCGGTGGTCGCCTACCAGAGAGAGGATTATCTCATTTTCGGAACCGCCATGGCAATCGGGGCCGCGTTTTTATATTCCTTTCTCTCTTTCATGGTAAAGAAGATAGCGCAGGATCTGAACATGCTGACAGTCGCGACGCTTAGAACCCTGGGAGTCTCCATAGTCCTTTTCATTTACCTCATACTCACCGGCACCTTTGAACCTCCAAACCTGAAACAGGCGCTTGTGATGGCATGCGGGGGAGCGTGCGGAGCGTATATAGCCAAAGGAAGCCAGTTTCATGCCATAAAGCTTCTCGACATCTCACGAACAACCGCCGTCATGCCGATGGAATCGATTTTCGTGCTGATCTTCGCGCATGTCTTCTTTGACGACCTGCCGTCGCTTACGAAACTTCTGGGAGGAACTTCCATAATCATCGGAGTCGTCTTCCTCGTGCTTTTCCGGGGACAGAAAAACGACATTCTCGGCAAGTAAATCCTACCGGGAACCGGAGAAATCCGTTCTGAATTCCCTTTTCATCCGATGCCTCTGCTCGGCCAGATCAACAAGCATCTCGAGCATCTCCCCGACGCAAAGCCCGCTTGCCTCCCACAATTTCGGGTACATGCTTATGGGAGTAAATCCGGGGATTGTGTTTATCTCGCTTACAAACACCTGGTCCGTATCGGCGTCAACCAGAAAATCCACCCTCGCCATACCGGTGCAGCATAGGGCAGCATAGGAAGCAAGAGCGAGGGTCCTCACCCTCTCCTGAGTCTCGCGGTCAAGGTCGCATGGAATCCGGAATTCCGTTGACTCGTCATGGTACTTCTTTTCGTAATCGTAAAAGCCTCCTTCCACAACCAGTTCCCCGGGAACCGACGCCTGCGGGTCCTGATTCCCTATTACGCTTACCTCCACTTCCCTTAGATTCATCACGGCCCTCTCAACAACCACCCTTTCAGAAAAATCAAAAGAGGCCTCAACCGCATCGGCAACCGCCCCAGGAGAACTCACCCTTGAAACTCCCACGCTTGAACCCAGATTTGAGGATTTAACGAAGCAGGGAAATCCTATTTCGTCTTCTATGCGGCGGAGAACTGCCTCATTATCGTTTTGCCAGTCCGTTCTTGCGAAACCGAAAAACGGGGCAACCGGAATACCGTTATCCCTGAGGATGGTCTTTGAAACTATCTTGTCAATGCAAAGCGAAGACCCAAGCAGGTCCACTCCCACGCAGGGAACACCCATAAGATCAATGAGACCCTGTACCGATCCGTCCTCGCCAAAGGTTCCGTGAAGAACGGGGAAAACGGCGTCCACGGAAAAAATCTCCTTTATCTCTCCCTTAACTATTTCAGCGAAACGACCGGGGGGAGAACCGTAGAGCATGGGAACAATCTCGGAGTCGGGAATCAAGGCCGGAGGATGCCCCGCCTGCCAGTTCTCAAGAACGGCCCTCTGCCATCTGCCATCTTTCGAAATGAAGACCGGCAGCAGAGAGAATTTTGAAGGATCAAGGTTGCTGATGATAAATTTCGAGGAAACAAGCGACACTTCATGCTCAACTGAAACACCGCCGAAAAGAACCGCTATCGTTTTTCTGCTCAATTTGTGACCCTCGGCATACTTAAGGAAAAGATTTCATGAAAAACTCTGAAGAACAACCCGAAAAGACTTGTTCTTACCAAGTCTTGCTAAATTTCCACAACATACTTTGACTATTGAAACTATGTGGTTAGAATTATTGTACAAATAACTTACGGAAAAATAAACCGGAAGTTCCTCCGCGGGATATTATCCTCCCATCTTTGACTTAAGAATCAAACGAGTTATGATGGATGGGTTTTCTCCAGAGAAGAAATTAACATGAATTTAACCGTAATACTTTGCATCCTCCTCGCCGTTTTTTTCCCGTGGGCATCCGTTACCGCCTCAAGCCTAGCGCAACCCCCTGAGCACTCGCAAGAAGCACAGGCAGAATCCACCGAGCTAAGCGAAGAAATCTCAGAGACCGGACCCAAAGACACTTTACAGAGTTACGAAGACAAAAGTGAAGAAGCTGTAGGAACCGCGCAAACAGATGCAAACCCCGCAGCCCTATCATCTACTAGCTCTAACGAGCAAAGCCCGCAGGCCCGGCAGACGGAACCCGGAACCGAAGAAATTTCAGAGGCCGAACCCAAAGACACTTTGCAGAGTTACGAAGATATAGAATTCGAGATAAAAGAGAACTCAAAGGTCGAGCGCTATATCCGACGGTTTTCGGGAAAAGGGAAGAAAAATTTCGCCGTGGTTCTCAGACGCTCCGGGAAATACCTTCCGGATATAAAGGAAACGCTTCGCTCCGAGGGTGTTCCCCAAGAGATCGCGTATCTGCCTATTATAGAAAGCGGGTTTAATCCCCGTGCCGTCTCAAAAAAGAACGCCGTCGGGCTATGGCAATTCATAAGGCCGACCGGACTAAAATACGGACTGAAAATAAACTACTGGGTAGACGAGAGAATGGACGCCGAGAAGTCCACCTTGGCGGCAGCCAAGTATCTCAGAAAGTTGTTTGACGAATTCGGTTCTTGGGAACTCGCCCTCGCCGCCTACAACTGCGGAGAGAAGAGAGTGGCTAAGGCTATCAGGAGAACAGGTTCAACCGATTTCTGGATAGTATCAAGAAGGCTTCCCAGGGAAACAAGAAACTACGTGCCGAAATTCAACGCCGCTTTGATAATAGCCAAGAACCCTGAGAAATACGGTTTAAGGATTACGGAAACGGGGAAAGATTATGAAGCCGTGAGCGTCCCACCAAGAAAAAGCCTTGCAGAAATCGCCAACCTCCTTGACATGGGATACAAGGAGATTTCCAATTACAACCCTTCGCTCGTCGGACTTTCCACTCCTCCCGGAAAGAACTATGAGCTTAAGGTTCCCAAGGGCTACGGAGAAAAACTCCTCGCCGTTAAAAGCGAAGTGGAGACCCTCAAGGATGTTCAGACTCCTTTCAGGACAAGGCCGGTAAGATACACTGTAAAGCCTGACGACAGCCTCTGGAAGATAGCCAAGAAATTCGGAACGTCCGTCGAGAAACTCAAGTACGCAAACGACCTCTCGGGTTCGATCATACGCCCCGGGGAGAGGCTCAAGATACCCGCAAGAGGAAGCGTCGTATACGTAAAGCACAAAATCCGCCCCGGGGAAAATATTTACGTTCTGGCAAGAAGGTACGGAACTTCAATCGACGAGATAAAAAGGGCTAACAATCTCAAGGGCTCCCTTATAATAGCGGGAAAAACCCTTTCCATTCCACAGAGACTTTCCTACACTTACGTGCCGCGGGACGTTCCAAAGAAAGTGCACCACAAGATAATCCCCGGCGACACACTGAGCGAGTTGGCGCTTCGCTACAGGGTGTCGGTTTCCCAGATCAAGAGGTGGAACAACATGTCTTCAACCACGCTGATCGCCGGAAGAAACCTCGTCATCTACAAATAAATCCCGGATGCTGACAGTACGGTCAATAAGAGAAGACCTTCCGCACAAATCCCCGGAAATAAGGAAGAAACTCGGGGAATTTGAAAATATCATCAAAAACGCCTCCGAAGAAGTAATCTTCGAAGAACTCGTTTTCTGCATATTCACGGCCGGAACGAGCGCGAAGATGGGACTGAACGCCCTTAGTGCCGTAAGGAGCGTACTCCCCAAGGCAAGCGAGGACGAACTGAGGGCAAGACTGCAGGGAGTTTACAGATTCCCTAACGTGCGCTCAAAACACGTGGTCCACACAAGAGACTATTTGGCCAGCAGATACGGACTAAGGCTAAGGCCGCTTCTTCTCTCCTTTGAAGATCCGGCAGAGCGAAGAGACTTCTTCGCACTCAACAAGGATATAAAGGGGCTCGGCTTCAAGGAAGCAAGCCATTTCCTAAGAAATGTTGGTTTTCGCGGCTACGCGATTCTTGACAAGCACATACTCCAGTGTCTCTTCGAACTAGGCATAACGCAGTCTGCCCGGGCACCGCACTCAAGGTCAAAATACATTGAGATTGAAAACAAGTTTAAGAGATTCACGGAGAAAAACGGATTTGATTTCGATGAAATGGATCTGTTTCTGTGGAGCGAGAAAACGGGCGAAATACTGAAATGATGCACCGAAAAACAAGGTCTTTCGGATGAGGGAAAAAGAAAAACGAGAACTTCTGGAACTCTACGAGCTTAAGAAAGAAGAGATACAGAACCGGCTTCTGGAATTCAAACAGGCTTTTCAGGAGGCTGACGACCGCCAGATATTCCGTGAACTTTCATTCTGCATACTGAGTTCCGGGGTCGGTCCCAAGATAGCCGGCCAATGCATGAGCGCCATAGGAGAAAAACTCGCCGACGGAGAAGAAGACGAATTGCTGGAACGCATTGGAGCAATTCACAAATACGCCGAGAACGCGTCCCGCTATATTGTTTTCACCAGAGAATATCTTAAGAAAGAACACGGATTTCTTCTGAAATCACTTGTCAGTTCCTTTGAAGACAGAGTGGAAAGAAGAGAGTTTTTTGCAAAGAACCCCGGAATAAAAGGACTCGGATACATGCAGGCAAGCCATTTTCTGAGGAATCTGGGATTCTCCGGATATGCGATTCTTGACCGAAACAATCTGGCATCCCTTTCCGAGCTGGGGGTCATAGGCGAAACGAAATATCCCCTGACGAAAAAAAGATACCTTGAAACCGAAAGCCTTATGGCGGAAGCCGCCCACGAACTGGGAATCAGTCTTGATGAATTAGACCTGCTTCTTTGGTCAAGGAAAAGAAAATACGTTCCGAGATAAGATCACCCGGAGTCGTGCTTTATGAAGACCTCGGCCCAAAGCGGCGCAAATCCGTCCGCAGTGTCGTGAAAAGCCCCCCTGTACCTGTTAAGGCCCATTATGCCGTCTGTGTAGTCCTTGTAGGCCGTCTGGCTTCTGTGCGCCTCAATCGCCCGGCGCTTGCGGTCGGCAAAAGACGTTATATCCTCGATACGGTCGTATGAAGGAAAAGGCGTCCATACCTCATAAAACCAGCATTCACACTCAAAAGGAATCTCCTTAATTGCCGCGTTAAGACAATCAATCGTCAGGCGCGAAACCGTCCTGTGGGTTCTGTGCTTGTCGATTTCGGGATGCGGAAGGTATATCTCATTTGGGCGGAGATTTGTTATTATTTCCCCTATTCTGGAACTGAATTCACGTTTGTTCGAATCGGATTCCATATCGGAGAACCCCAGAAGAGAAATCTCCACTCCGAGTATCTCCGAGGATTCCCTGACTTCCCGTTCCCTTGTCCGCACAAGTTCTTCCTGTGAGACACCAAGGGGATTAGCACTTCTCCTTCCATCTGTAACGACAACGGAAACCACATCAATCCCTTTTTCCAGGAGCAGGCAGGCAGTACCTCCCATGCCTATTTCAAGATCGTCGGGGTGGGGGGAAACTATAAGGGCTTTTGTCTCTTGCATATCGGTCCTTCTCAGTGAAAAGAGTACCGGAATCTACATTACACCGTGAACCTAAGATAGAAAAATGCCAATAAGAACCTGTTACGCGCTTTATCGAAAAAGGGCATTTGTCAGCAGTATGTGCTGCTTTTTGTGCTTATCAGGGTTTGTGTCTCGTAGTTTCTTCAGATTCTGTAGCTTCCACTGAACTGCGGGAAATTGCTCAAAGGCGTAGAGACTCCAATCAGGTTCAGCATTGTCAGCACGCAGAAGAAAATTCTTGTCTTCGTCAGTAAGAAACGTATTGATCATACTAATTAGTTTATTTCTAGCTTCTTCGTATTCTTCATAGGAAAAAGATTCACGCGACATACCTTCAAATTGATTTTCAAATATATCTCTCCGATCTTGTAACTGCGGGGCAAGTAATTCATATATC
>Ga0209754_1001689_pt1 | contig 20450 bp, 16 predicted proteins | sample MesohylBB_FD_187295 | JGI IMG/M metagenome (GOLD analysis project Ga0209754, IMG submission 187295) | Host-associated microbial community of the marine sponge Aplysina aerophoba from Gulf of Piran - sponge mesohyl, lysed by bead beating... | ecosystem: Host-associated > Porifera > Sponge >... | reverse complement strand
ATCTCCTTTACGGCAATCCAGAGCTGCAATCGGTCGCAAAGCAGCTACTCGGGCCGGAATTGAAAGTCCCAGAGCGAATTCGCGGCATCTACTGCGTTTTCCCGGATACGGACAAGCAGCCGCGGCCGGCACACTTTCACGTTGACGCGCACGCATTTCATTTGGGTGTGGTGGGCTACGTTGACGACGTCCCTCCAGACGGCGGCGGGTTCACGGTCTGGCCCGGCAGCCACAAGCATTTCTATCATAGGTTCAAGACGGCCTACACGTTCAATCCGCTGGATGAGAACAAAGAGGTCCAGGACAGAGAAGCCTGGCAGGCGGTACAGAAGATCGCCCCGGTGCACACGTACGGTTCTGCCGGCGATGTGGTGCTGTGGCACCATCGCATGGGGCACGGGGCGGGCCATAACCGGTCGAGCCAGGTGCGACAGGCGGTATTGTACGACTTTTGCCGGGCCGATCTCGATACTGTTCAGGACGAGCCGCCGCCGGATGACATGTGGCGGGACTGGCCTGGAATCAACGGAGGGTAGTGCCGAATCGCCATGAAGATCACTGAAATTAAGACATATTTGATGCATGCCGGTGTGCCGGGAGGCGGCTGGACGAAGCGCAACTGGCTGTTCGTCAAGGTTTTCACCGATGAGGGCATCTACGGTGTGGGCGAGGCATCCGGCTGGCCGCGCGTAGTGGAGACCGCAATTCACGACTTGAGCGAAGTACTGATCGGTGAAGACCCTTTCCTAATCGAGCGGATCTGGCAGAAGATGTATCTGGCGATGATGGGGCACGGCATGACGGGCATCGTGGGAGGGGGCGCGCTGACCGGGATTGAGATGGCGCTGTGGGACATCAAGGGGAAGGCGCTGGGCGTGCCGGTCTGGAATTTATTGGGGGGTAAGATCCGGGATCGTATCCGGCTTTATGCGCACGCGCAGACGGCGGAACGGGCGCAGGAGTTGGTGGAACGGGGATTCAGCGGCCTCAAGACGGGAGGCGTAGAGAACCCGATCGCCAAGATACGCACTTTGCGGGAAGCGGTCGGTCCAGAGATCGACCTGATGGCGGACGTGCACGGCCCGCCCTGGTTCACTGTGCGGGACGCGATTCGGGTTGGACAGGCGCTGGAGGAGTTCGACCTGCTTTTTTACGAGGATCCGGTGCCGCCTGAACATGTCGAAAATCTGGCCAAGGTGGCGCGGCATGTGAATCTGCCGATTGCGGCTGGAGAACGGCACACGCATATTTACGGCGTGCGGGAGCTAATCGAGCGGGAGATTGTGGATGTGATCCAGCCGGACACGGGACGGGCCGGCGGTCTGATGCAGATGAAGAAGATGGCGGCGATGGCGGAGGCCCACGGGATCGGCTTTGCGCCGCATGACGGCTCTTTGGGGCCGGTGGCGGAGATGGCTGCGGTTCATCTGCTGGCCACGCTGCCCAACTTTCTGATCCTGGAACATTTGGAGGATGACGCGCCGCAGCGGTACGAAGTGATGCAGCCGCAGCCGGAGATCGTAGACGGCTCGATCGTGGTGCCGGATACGCCGGGGCTGGGCGTGGATATCGTGGAAGACGCTATCGCCCGCTATCCGTCCACGGGCAATGTGGCCGCGCCGCGGCAGGATGAGTTCGTCTACGTCCAGGCGAAGTACGGTCGGGCCAAATGGCTTGAGCAGTAGGGGGCGACAATCGGATCTTGCTTTAGCGATGTGTCCACCGGGCCAGATTCACGTTATTGGACAGCTTACGGATAGACGAATTGGGGAAGAATGACGACGAAATCAGTCCGAACACATGAGATTTCAGGGGACGCCAAGAAGAAGCTGCGTTCGGTTTCGACGGCCACGCTTACGAGCCAACTGCAGAATCATGGCTTTCGCAACACGTTTTTGGCCGGTCTGTACCCGCTGCGGCCCGACGTGCCCATGGTAGGTTACGCCTTCACATTGCGCTACATTCCGGCTCGCGTAGATCTGGCGGATGAACGCTATGACAATACCAGGAACGTGCAGCGATTGGCAGTGGAGGCGGTGGGGCCGGAAGATGTGTTGGTCATAGACGCGCGCGGCGATGTCAGCGCGGCCTCGCTGGGCCACATTTTGGGGACGCGCATCACGCAGCGGGGCGCGGCCGGCTTCGTCACCGACGGCGCTCTGCGCGATACGCCTGGTTTTCGGGAGTTGGAATTGCCGACCTATATCCGGGCACCGCACGCCACAACCTCATTTGTGGCCCACCATCCGGTCGACATGCAGGTACCTATCGGCTGCGCTGGTGTGGCGGTGACGCCGGGCGATGTGGTCGTTGGCGACGCGGAGGGCGTGGTGATAATACCGGCCCACCTGGCGGAAGAGGTTGCCCACAGGGCGTACGAGCAGGAGATCAGGGAGGAGTTTTTCCAGGAGAAGGTGGCTGGCGGGGCCAGCATCATTGGGGTCTATCCGCCCAACGACGAGACGCTAGCTGCGTACGAGGAGTGGCGTCGGGCGAGGGGCGACTAGCAAACCACTCCTGAATTTGTGCTTCTCCGGGTGCGCGTCGAGTTTCCGGCAGTTTTCTCAGAATTCCTGCCGACCTCACCGACGGTTCTTGTGATCCCCGTATGCGGTTCCTCTATTCTGACTAAACTGAAGGCTCCAGTTCCGCTAACGTCCGATCCATGTGCGGCTGAGAGTCAACTGATCGCAGCCATAGCTACATCCCAGTAACAGCCGAAAAAGGCCTTAGACTCTAACCCCCTCGTAATCCGCGCAGTTCCGCCTCAAGTTCTCGAATCCTGGACAGATTCGTGTGATGCCTTCCCCGGCCAAGATAGTTCGCGACGACATTGGCCGCAATCGCGATTACCATAACCACGATTACGTTATTGAATATTGCCCTACGCTGGTCCTGATCGGCTGTAAAGGAGGAGACTACGGTTTCATCCACCAGATCGCTTTCTTCAGCGAGTTCGTCAAGCATCACAATAAGTCCAGTCGAGCTTGTAAGGAGTTTTGGTCCCTCAAATACCAACTGGCCCAGGGCGTACAACATCGCCACAATCGTAATGACATTAAAGACCACGGGCTGCAACAGGTTGCCTTTCATTTTTTATCCTCCTTGTCCAAGCGCCGCGATTGAACTTCACGTTACAAGGTAAGACATGTAACTGACGCATGACAACATACAAGTGCTTCGCGCCGTTTACACGTACCACCATACCCGCTGTTACCCAGGAACGAAAGCCGGCTTCACGGGTCCCCGGGAATTTGCGTTCGCAGTAAATTGTTGAACAGGTCGGAATGCAGGGAGTAAAAGGTCTTGTTGGGCAAGAGGGTGCGGGTCTACATTGAAGGCCCAAGAAGGCAACGGGATTCGAGCTTCAGATGCGAGGCTCGCGGGTAGAGAAATGAACCAGCCAGGCATCTGTCCTCCTAACGACGAGATGCGGGCCGCGTTTGGGGAGTGGTGTCGTAAGAGAAGCAGTTAGGAAACTGGCTTCTTACATGGTACTTTCCCGGACAGCATCGAGATTCCGGGGCCTCGATGCTGTAGGTTTGGCAGTTGCGCCGACGCTTCTTCGGATGTACGTCCGCCGCGGGTAACCCGAAACTTAGTTGACTACTCCAGTGTTACCCTTATGTTCGTACCATTTTCCGCGAAGAAAACAGGCTTGCGGCCAGCGCCAGGTTTCAAGGGCTGACCAACGGTGTACGATGCGCTAATCCCCTCGAAGAACTCGCAGTTCAGTCTCCAGTTCGCGAATCCTGGTGATATTGGTGAAATGCCTTCCTCTGCCAAGATAGTTGGCGACGACATTGGCCAGAATTGCGACGACCATGGTCACGACCAGGTAGTTGGCAAGCCGAGTGCGCTGGTCGCGGTCGGCCGAGAGGACTGAGATTATGGAGTCGTCCTCAAGGGAGCCATCTTCGGCGAACTCTTCAAGTATCTGGATAGCCTCAGAGGCCCTGGTTAAGCGTCCCGATTCCCCTATCATAATCTGGAATAGGGAAAACAACATCGCTGCAATTGTGATGATATTGAAAACAACGGGTTGGAGCAATGTGCCATTCACTCTTGATCCTCCTTGTCCGGATGCTAATGCCTGCATTTACCTTACTACGAAGTCGGGGAAATGCATTGAAATTGGTAACTACTAAGCCACAGCAGTAGACCAGCCAGCCGTCCCTGGAACCATTCAGCCTCTTGGTGACGCAACTGGTGTACAGCCGCCGCCATGCTCGCCAGCCGACACGTTGCGAAGAAGGCACACCGTCGGTGAGGCATGTTTTTGTAGGGGGGCGTTGCGGGGGCGCAGCCCCTGCACAAGGGAGGCCGCTTGCGGCCGACCGCCCAAAATACAACAATGAGGGGAGAAAGAACACCTTTGCTCGCCTCGTTCAGGGGAAGGTATCAGTTGCGGCTGAGTAGTTACTGAAATTGTATCATCTGAATATGGCAGCGTGTCCGGCGGCGAGACTTTAGCATAGCGTCGGCGTTGCTGACCAGATAAAAATTACACAGTGAATGTGTAATTTTCTCATTGTTCGGGATCACAATTCTACAAGGGTAAGGGCGACGGATCGTCCTTTCAGGAGCTGAACAGAGAGCAAGTTTTTATGCGTTCAGCATGTTGGTCAGCAACACTTTCGCATTTCCTGATGCGCGCCCGCGATGGCTGATTCTGTTCTTGATCGAGGTTGGCAGCTCTGCCAGCGTTCGACCTTTGTCGGGCACGAAGAAGACGGGATCGTAGCCAAAACCGTTTGACCCCCGCGGCGCGGCGGTGATAGTGCCTTCCAAAGTTCCTGTGCGGGTTTGGGCGTCGGCGGCCGGCCGTGCGATGGCAACGACACATTGGAAGCGGGCCGTCCATGGGCGGGGATGCGACTGCAATTCCCGTAGCAGCTTTTGATATCTATCCTGATCGGTTGCTGCGGGGCCGGCATAGCGGGCGGAATGAACACCGGGCGCTCCCTGCAGCGCGTCCACTTCGAGGCCGCTGTCGTCGGCCCATGTCCACAGACCGGTCAGGTTGGCGTAATGCTGCGCTTTGAGGGCTGCATTGGCGGCGAAGGAGTTCTCCGTCTCGGCGACCTCCTCGCGGACGCCGATTTCCTCCAGATAGGTGAGTGCCAGCGGAAGGTCCGCCAGGAGATTGCGGTACTCGAGGAGTTTGCCCTGATTGTGGGTCGCAACTAGCAGCCTTCGATTCATTGTAATTCCTTCCAGAAAACGGGTTCGTTCAACCTGCCCTGTCGTTTTTCCACTACGATAACGTCCACACAATCACATATATCACAACAGTGCCAGTTTGGATAGCGGAGGGTCTCTCTCTTGCCATATCGCCGGTATGGGGCTATCATACGGGCGGTCGGCAGAGGCTCCTTCAAGCGACTTCTCGGCACCCCAAGACAGGAGAGAGTGGTAGTGTCTTATCACCCGTTACGCATTTTCAGCGGTTCTTCTCACAAGGAGTTGGCCCTGGAGATTGCCCAAACTCTTGGGGTGGAGCTCGGTCAGGCAAGCACTCGCCGTCTGCCGGACAGCGAGATACACGTGATGATCGACGAGGTCGTGCGGGACCAGGACATTTTTCTGGTTCAGTCCTGTTGCCAGCCGGTGAATGATCACGTAATGGAATTGATGCTGTATCTGGACGCATTCAGGCGAGCCAGCGCCCATAGCGTAAGTGTAGTCGTGCCCTACTTTCCCTATGCCCGGCAAGAGCGCATGTCCCATGGCCGCGAGGCGGTCAGCGCCAGGGTTATAGCCAATATGCTGGAGATGATGGGTGCGCATCGGGTAATTTTTGTAGACATTCATGCGAGGGCGATCCAGGGGTTTTTCAATATTCCTGTTGATCCGCTTTCTGCCTTGCCGATTCTGGCGGACTATTTTCGCCAGGATGAATGGAAGAACGCGGCCATTGTCAGTCCGGACGTAGGGCGGGCCAGCTTGGCGGGGCGCTATGCGCAGCTGCTCAATCTGCCATTGGTTGTCATGCACAAACGGCGCACGAGTGTCAGCGTCACTGAAACCACGCACGTTGTAGGTGAAATCGCGGGGATACGGCCGATCATTATTGATGACATTATGGCTGGCGGCAGCGTTCTCAAACAGATTGACGCTCTATACGACGCTGGTGCGGAGGGGACTGCCGCGTTTGCGGTTACACACCCGGTATTGTTGCCTTCGGCATTGGAACATCTTCAGGCTGATGAGCGCATTGCCAAGTTGGTAGTTTCCAACACTCTTCCCGTCCCGCCGGATAAAAGGTCTGAAAAGGTGGAGGTATTGTCGATTGCGCCGATGCTGGCCGACATTATCAATCGCATCCACCAGGGGCGAAGTATTTCACAGAAGCTCATACTCATGTAAGTCGGAATGTCCAGAATTGACCACATACCCGACGCGGCCGGTATGTGAACGAGATGGTTGCGGCGACCTACGAGAGGTTGATCATCGTTGGTCACCGGCTGAAGAAATCCTGGACACGGAACCCAGGCTGGACCACATAACACTTTAACGGTACCGTTCACTACCTCAGCGCAACTGGAGTAACGGATGCCCGGAGAACCGCAAATGGAAGTCATGCAACGTTCCTGGATCGAAAGGTCTGACGAAGAAGAACTCCAACTGGACGACGCGAATGTCGATCCCGATATAATCGAAGATGAAGACATATATGTAGCGTCATACTATCAGTTGATGTGGTGGCGGTTTCGCAAACACCGGATGGCATTACTCTCCGGCGTTCTGGTTGTCATCCTGTATGGGATAGCGGCCTTTGCCGAATTCGTTGCGCCTTACGACCCGGAGCAGTCCTTTGTGCAGTACAAATATGTGCCGCCTGTGACGATTCGTATCATTGATGCAGAAGGTAATCTGCGGAGGCCGTTTGTTCATAAGATTGTGCGGGAACGGGATCCGGAGACGCTGCGCAATATTTACACAGAGGACAAGACGATTGTCTATCCGATCCGTTTTTTTGTGCGTGGAACTGAGTACGAGATGTGGGATCAGTTCACCACCTCCTGGCATCTTTACGGGTTGGACGTTCCCCATGAGGAGCAAGGTGTCTTTCTGATGGGGGCTGACCGGCTGGGTCGCGATCTCTTTTCGCGTCTGTGTTACGGTGCGCGTATTTCGCTGACCATTGGTTTGGTGAGTGTGGTGATAAGCCTGGTAATTGGCATTTTGCTCGGCGGCATCTCCGGGTTCTATGGGGGGGCCATCGACAACGCTATTCAACGCCTGATCGAGTTCATTCGTTCGATACCGGAAATCCCTCTGATTATGGCGCTGGCTGCCGCTCTGCCGGCCGACTGGCCGGTATTGCGTCTCTACTTTGGCGTAACGATTTTGCTTTCGTTTGTGGGGTGGACCGGTCTGGCCCGGGTCGTGCGCGGTCGATTCTTGAGTATGAGAGAAGAGGATTTTGTGATGGCGGCCCGATTTTGCGGGTCGGGTGAGATGCGCATCATTCTGCGTCACATGGTTCCCTCGTTCCTCAGTCATATTATTGCTTCCTTGACATTGGCGATTCCGGGCATTATTCTGTCGGAGACGGGTTTGAGTTTTATCGGACTGGGGCTGCGAGCACCGGCTATCAGTTGGGGGGTACTGTTGCAGGAGGCCCAGAATTTGCGTTCGGTCGCCCTGGCACCATGGGTGCTAACCCCTGGTCTGGCGGTGGTGTTGGCTGTGCTGGCTTTCAATTTCCTTGGCGACGGCATTCGCGACGCCGCCGATCCATATGCTAAGTAGTTTAATGAGCAACATTCGTTTGTGGGAGCAGAATGCCGAGGCGCGGAGGCATGCTTTCACAGAGAAGGAACGATTGTAACAACTGCTCTTTAGAGAACAGGACGGATTTCTCTCATGACAATTTCTTCTACGCAGATCGACAGGGTTGCCGACATTGACGGATCGGCCGACTCCCGGGAGATGCTACTGGAAGTACAGGGATTGAAAACGCATTTCTTCCTGGCTCAAGGGATCGTGCGGGCCCTGGAGGGCGTTGATTTTACCGTGCGCCGTGGTCAGACTGTCGGCTTGGTCGGTGAAAGCGGTTGCGGCAAATCGATCACGGCCCGTTCGATCATGGCTATTGTGCCCTCGCCGGGTCGGGTTGTAGAGGGCGAAGTCCTCTTCCACCTGCAGAACGAGGAGAACGGCAGCGTAACAGATCAGGTCGTTGATATGACGAAAATTGACGCCATGGGTACGCAAGCCCGTTCTATCCGCGGCGGCGAGATTTCGATGGTTTTTCAGGAGCCGATGACCTCGCTGAGCCCGGTCCACACGATTGGCAATCAGATCATCGAGGCCATCCTTCTGCATCAGGATGTTGACAAGGACGAGGCGCGCGCGCAGGCGATTGACGTTCTCAACAAGGTAGGAATGCCGCAGCCCGAACGCACGATCGACCGTTATCCCCATCAACTCAGCGGCGGTATGCGCCAGCGCGCCATGATTGCAATGGCGCTTTCCTGTCAGCCCAGCTTGTTGATTGCTGATGAGCCGACAACGGCGCTTGACGTGACTACGCAGGCCCAGATTTTGACGCTGATGCGGGATTTGCAGGATGAGCTGGGGATGGCGATTATCTTCATCACGCATGACTTGGGTGTGATTGCGCAGATGGTCGACTATGTTGTGGTCATGTATCTCGGTGAAGTGGTGGAGATGGCTGATGTCGACACGATTTTCTACGATCCGAAGCACCCGTATACGCAGGCGCTGCTGCGCTCCATCCCTCTGTTGGGCCGCAAATCGGCTCAGGGTATTACCAGCCAGCTGACTGCGATCCGGGGCTCAGTGCCGGATCCTTACTCGATCCCGGCCGGATGCCCATTCCACCCGCGCTGCCGCAAAGCGATTGCCGGTGTTTGCGACAGCCGCAACCCACCTCTCCTTGAACTTGAAGGCGGTCACAAAGTCCGCTGTGTGTTGTACGAATAGCGGGCCGAAACCGTTCCTGCGCTGGAATTTTGATCCGGGATCGCGCGTCGCGGCCTGTTTGCGGTGCGCCAGATTTTGCCAAGAAGAGATGACACATGGAGCTATAGAGATATGAGCACACAGTTAGACGCTCAGCCGACCGAAGAATCGAACGAGTCGGGGGCCGAGGGTCAAATGGCTTTGACGCCGGTCTGGCAGGAGTCCACTCTGCAGGCCGGCTTTGTACATGACTGGCTGGTGGCAGGGCCGCTGGCGACGCCTCTTACGGACATAGGAGGCTATACTGGCCCGGATTTCAAAGAACGGATCGCAGCTGATTTCAGGACTGCGGCGGGGGAAGTCGGGAAGGCGCAGCATCCGGCAGTTCCCGGGGCAGGGGAGATCTTCGCGAGCGCTTTGGAGCGTCACAGTTTCGTTCCGGACCATGACGGGACGAAGTGGCGCGTAGTTCGGTGCCTGGACGACCACTTCGTAGATCTGTCTACTTTCCACCATACGCCCCACTATCTGCAGTCATGGGCTTATTGCGTGCTGGAAGTTGGCGGCGCGCGCGATGTGACCTTTGCGCTAACGACAAATGGCCCGGCGGACATTTGGGTCAACGGAGAACACTGCCATCGGGCGGAGCATTTTCAGCACCAACTGCCCGCCACGGTCTCTTTTGCGGCGAGGCTGAAGGAGGGGCGCAATGAGATTGGCATCTGCTTCGAGGCGGTGGCGTTGCGAGAATGTCCGTATGTCATGGCCCTGCAGGTGGCGGACGACCAGGGCACGGGCAGCGCGCACGAACGACGAGGTGACAACGCGTTCGATGACTGCAAAGTGTTTTTGCCTACTTCGGTGCGGCCGGAGAGCCGTAGAAAGACGCTGGAATCACTCTTCGAACAAGCCTACCTGGATCGGGATTTGTATAGCCGCCATGCGAAGGTGACAGTACGCTGGCCGGGGGACGAACCGGTGACCGACGATTTTGCCCTGCGGCTGCAGCGCAAGGGAGGGCGCATCTACAGCGAGCACCATACAAAGGGTGAATCACGCGATGAGGTGGTCCTGGGAACGGCGTTCCAGTTTCCACAAGATGACTACCAGATAATGCTGTTCCCTAATCCCGAGCACTATTATTCAAACGACCTGCGCGTGGAACGCATGCTGGACATTCACATCGTCGGCAACACTGAGTATTCGACTGAGCGGTACGGCACTTACCAGGGACGCCGGCGTGAAGCCCTGCTCGGCGCGGCGCGGCGCGGGGCCGAGGACAGCATCTTTTCCGAGATTGCGGCGATGGAGTTGGGGATGTGGGACAATCTCAACGAGCAGGTCATTCTCGACAGTATCGCATCGATAAACGAGCGGGCCGATTGCAGCGACTTTGATCTGGTTGGCCTGCTTGGGATGGCTGGACGCTATATTGAAGAGGAAGGATTCCCGCAGTCGCTGGTCGCGCCGCTGCAAAGCTGTTTCCAGAATTTCCGATATTGGATGGACCAGCCGGGCGCGGATGCGATGTGTTTCTGGTCGGAGAACCATCAGATTCTTTTCCATACGTGTGAAATCCTGGCCGGGCAGTTGTTGCCGGACGAGCTGTTTGCGAACGCGGGCCTGACCGGCAGTGAACACCGTGCGAAGGGTGAGGAGCGGGCCCTTTCATGGCTGCGAAAGCGGGCTGCGGGCGGATTTCGGGAGTGGGATTCCAACACTTATTTTGAGGAGGATGTGCTGGCGCTCAGCCATCTGGTCGATCTGGCCGAGAATGACGATGTGCGCGAACTGGCTGCGGTTGTGTTGGATAAGATGTTCTTCGGGCTGGCGGTCAACTCCTTTAAGGGTGTTTTTGGCTCCAGTCACGGACGCACGTATGCGCCATATATCAAGGATGCCTTTCGGGAGCCTACTTCTGGCATCACCCGCCTGCTGTGGGGGAAAGGGATTTTCAACGGGAGTATCCGGGGGACGGTCAGCCTGGCCTGCGCGGTGAACTATCAGCTGCCGCCGGTTATAGAGGCGATCGCGATTGACCCGGCGGACGAGATCTGGAGCCGGGAGCGGCATGCGGGGCAGCTGGAAGCGTGGTGTGATCGGGAAGAGGGCGAGTGGGCGGTAGACAAGGTGACATACAAGACGCCGGACTATATGCTGTCGTCGGCGCAGGATTACCGGCCGGGCAGGTTCGGCTATCAGCAGCATATCTGGCAGGCTACCCTTGCGCCGGAGGCTGTCGTATTTGTCACCCACCCACCGTGTCTGAGCGAGGACGGCTCTCACCGTCCCAATTTCTGGCATGGGAACGTTGTGCTGCCGCGGGCGGCCCAATGGAAGGACCTTCTGGTGGCGGTTCACCGGCTGCCGGCAGATGACTGGCTGGGCTTTACCCATGCCTATTTCCCGGTTTACGCATTTGACGAACACGTGATCCGGGATGGCTGGGCCTGTGCCCGCGTCGGAGACGGCTATCTGGCGATAACGGCTTCAGCGGGGTTTACGCTGACCGAAAGCGGGAAGAGTGCGTTTCGGGAGCTGCGCTCTTACGGGCAGAACAATGTCTGGATGGTGCAGATGGGGCGAGAGGAAGTGGACGGCAGCTTTGCCGAATTCGTGAAGAAGGTGACTGCGTTAGACATCATCTTTGAGGAGGACAGCGTACACCTGACCAGTCTGCGGGGCGATAGCATCGATTTCGGCTGGCAGGGACCCCTGCTGGTCAATGAGCAGGAGCAAGAGATCGGCGGCTTTCTCCACTTCGACAATCCCTACTCCAGCACGGAATTGGGCTCGGAGAAGATGAGCATCCAGTTTATGGATCTGCTTATGCAGCTCGACTTTTCGTAGAACGAAAAAGACGCAAAGAAGCTCTTTGCGTCTTCCAAACTGCACTTACCTAATTTGAAGAAACGGTTCTTTCACCCTACCGGACTGTTCGGCTATCTTGCGTTACGATACGAACAGTGATTTCAAGTCTTGGCGCAGTTCGTCAAGCGTGTAACCTGGCGCGGCGCCTCGCCGGCGCACCTCATCCATGATTTCGTTAATCGACATTCCGGTCAGTTCTGCGGCGCGCGCTTTAGTGATTTCACCACGACGGCATGCAGAAATTGCGTCTTCCACCTTCCACTGCTGGATCGCCTCGGTCAACATTTTCCTCGCAAGCGCAGTCCGATCTATTTGTTCCTTGCTGGCAATTTCATCCAGCCCTTGAATAATCGTTTCCGGGACGCGCAGATTCAGTTGGCGCACTGTATCCCCCCGCTGTCTGGCTACTACAATTGCTGGTCTTTGCAGTGAAAACAGGTTTCAGGCTTCATCCTCTTCGGGGCGGATAATGACCATGTAGCGCATGGGCGCCTGGCTGGTGTTGATCAGGCCATGCAGCTTGTGCGGGTCGAACACGATCGCTTCGTTGGCGCGCAGTGGATGGCGCTCGCCATCGATCTCCAGCGTCCCTTCACCTTCAATCATATAGAAGGCCTCGAAGCCTCCGTGACGGTGGGGGGGATGGGACCGTCCGCCGGCATCGACTTCCGAGATATGGACTCGCAGCGGCTCGCCCTCAACGTCGGCGTCGAGAAGATAGCGGGAAATACCCTTTTTTTCAATATCCAAGAACTGCATAAATTGCATCCTTTCGGCGAAGACGGTTGCTCACGGCGGCTGCTCGGCGGCGCCTCTGCACAGGGTAGAGTACTTAGCGGCGGGGATAGAAGACATCGAGCAGAGGTTCGGTGTCGGTGTAGTCGTAGCCGTAGGTTTCTTTGAAGCGCTCCTGGATGCGCTCCTCGGCTTCTGAGGGTGTGCGCAGCGGGAATGCGAGCGGCTGTTTATCCATGAGCGCAGATTCGGAAGCGGCCAGCGACATTTCCTGATCCAGACGGGCCTCCTGGACGCCGTAAGTCGGCTCGATGTCGTGGAGCACGGCATTGGCGATGCTCATTAGCTGGTCTGCCATGTCGACACCGCGCCCGTTGTTTTCGCCGACGCCGAGATGGGCGTAGGGGTTCTCCCAGACGATCTCCTGACCGGGCAGCTCCAGGCTGATACTTTCAAGGACCTGGCGGCCTTCGACTTCGATGAATGCGCGTTGCGGCTCGTAGGCGGCGGCGATGGCACCGTCCTGATAGGTTTCGGGGTCGGTGAAGTAGACGGTGTTTTCGACGATTGCGCCGCGTGTGCCGTCTATCTGGGCGATGCCGATATTTTTGCGGCCGAGCGAGCGGGCGTGGATGACATTGGAGTAGATCATGGTGGCGGCGGCGCCGTTCTCGAACTCGAGGAAGCTGGTTGAGCAGTTTTCCTGGGAGTGATGGCGCTTCATGCGGTCGATGATGGGTACGACGTCGGTCACGTGGGTGACGCCGAGGATCGACTTGGGGGGGCTGCCGGCGAGAAGGCGCAGCATGCTCATGCCGTGATAGCCGCCCTCGTGGAAGATGCGGTAGATACGGCCGACCTCGCCGATGACGCCGGAATCGATCACTTTGGCCTGGAAGCGGGCCATGGGCACGCGGTGGTAGTTTTCGGCAACCTCCAGCTTGACGTTGTTGCGCGCGGCGGCTTCGATCATCATGTCGGTCATGGGGCGGGTGACGGAGACCGGCGTCTCGACGATGATGTTGATGCCGGCGTCGGCCAGAAAGCAGCAGATGGGGTGGTGGGCGTCGCCGGGGACGACCACGTCGACGACATCCAGCTCTTCGCCCTCGACAAGATCGCGTACGCTGGTGTAGGCGTTGACGCCGTACTCCTCGGCGACTTCGCGCAGGACCTCCTCCTCCTTGTCGCAGACGGCGACGAATTCAAAGACGTCCTTCAATTTTGGATAGATTGGCAGGTGAGAACTGCGGCCGCGGCGGCCCAGACCGATCAAGGCCAACTTCAATTTGCGTGGCATCGTTTGCGTTTCCTTTGTCGGTGCAGGTTCGGTGCGCACTGGGCGCGAGAGGTTATCCGAAGCAGATCCAGCGCACCCATTTGTCGGCGCGCAGGCTGTGGTTGGTCCAAGGGGCGAGCAGGATCAGGTCGGTCGGTCCGACTGTCGAGCAGTGGCCATCGATGGTGACGGTGGCCTCACCTTCCAGGATGTACCAGAAGCGCTGCTCGCCATGTTTTTCCGGTTCGAAGGGATTGGCAGGGGTGGTGATGCGCTCGGCGAAATGGTCGATCCGGTCCTGGGCATCGCGAATCTCGTAGCCTTTACGTAAGTTGACTTCGGGAATGGCGCTGCCGTTGATGATCATGGTCGCGGGTCCTTCTGTTAGTTTTCAGTAGTCAGTTTATAGTTTTCAGTAACAGCGGCGGACGGCTTGGTAAAGCTAAGAGCCAGAAACTCCAGTTACAGGGTGGCGTAGGGGTCGGCGGCGTCGCGCATGCCGTCGCCCATAAAGTTGAATGCAGTCACCGAAATCACCACCATGATGGCGGGCGCCACCATCGTCCAGGGAGCGATGGCGACGGCGCTGATGTTCTGCGCCTCCTGCAAGAGGACGCCCCAGCTGATGGCGGGCGGCCGCAGCCCCAGACCGAGAAAGCTGAGTGCGGTTTCGCTGAGAATCATGGTCGGGATCGCCAGGGTCATGGTGGCGATGATGTGGCTGAGAAAAGAGGGCAGCATATGACGCAGGATGATGCGCAGTTCGCCGCTGCCGGAAAATCGTGCGGCCATGACGAACTCTTCCTCACGCAACTGCAGGAACTTGCCGCGCACGACGCGGGCCATACCGGTCCAGCCGATAAAGGAGAGAATAACGGTAATGCTGAAGTAGACATAGAGAATTGGCCACCCGGGCGGCAGCGCGGCGCTCAGCCCCATCCATAACGGAATCGAGGGGATCGAACGGAGAAACTCGATAACGCGCTGGATGATATTGTCGATCGTGCCACCGTAGTAGCCGGACAGCCCTCCCAGCAGGATACCGAGGACAAGACTGATGATTACACCGATGAGGCCGATGGAAAGCGAGAGGCGCGCGCCGTAGGAGACGCGGGAAAACATGTCCCTTCCCAATCGATCCGTGCCCAAGACGAAGAAGCCCTGTTCTTCGTGGGGCACGTCGAGGCCGAACAGCTTCGTGGTCACGGCAACTTCACCCCACAGCTTGTACTCCTCGCCCTTAGGGAAGAGGCGAATGGGGTGGCGGATGGTCGTGTCCTCATGGTAGTTATTGCGGAACGTCTCCGGATCCCGCTCGCGCACGGTCTGATAGATGAAAGGCATATGCCAGTTGCCCTCGGCATCGACGATGTGAATCGACGTCGGCGGGTGCAGTTTATACTTGACGAACTTGGCTTCGGGGTCGTAGGGCGCCACGAATTCACTGAAAGCCGCTATCAGATAGAAAACAATTACGACGAACGTGCTGAACACGGCGACGCGATGGCGGCGATAGCGCCACCAGATCAACTGCCAGAAGGAGGCGACAGCGATATTGGCCTCGTCTGTCCGAGTCTCCAGGTAACGCTCTTCTTCCGGTTCGTCTTCAAAAGTAGTTGGTCGTTGTTCCCCAGTCGTCATCGTCTGTTCCGGTCCATGTCTTAGCACTCAGATTGCGAAGGGTTCTTGTAATCGACACTTACGCTCCAGCAGCAAGGCGGCAGTAAATGGAGTCACTATCCTGTCTCTTCCAAGCGGATGCGGGGATCAACCCATGCCAGCAGCAGGTCGGAAAGCAGGGTGCCGATGACTGTCAGCACGCTAAGCATCATGATGAAGCTGCCGGCCAAAAACATGTCCTGGTTGATCAGCGCCGTGAAAAGCATCGGGCCGGTCGTCTGCAAACTCAGCACGATGGCCACGATGGTTGTGCCCGAAATCAAATCTGCCAGTGACCAGCCAACTGTACTGAAGAAGGGGTTGAGGGCAACGCGCGTCGGGTATTTCCAGATCAGCTTAGTCTCTTTGACACCTTTGGCGCGCGCTGTCTCGACATAGGGTTTGTTCAGTTCGTCGAGCAGATTGGCGCGGGTGATGCGGATGCCGTTGGCGGTACTGCCCACCGCCAGGATCACGATCGGGATCCAGACATGGGCCAATAGGTCCCAAAGCCGGGCGAACGTCCAGGGCGCGTCCATAAATTCAGGGCTGAACAGTCCGCCGACGCTCATGTCCGAATAGCTCGTCACCAGCCACATGATCACAAGGGCGAGCATGAACTCGGGCAGACCTTTGCCAATGAAGTTAAGCGCGGTGACGATATAGTCGATCACCGAGTACTGGTGGGTTGCCGAATAGACTCCTAATGGAATCGAGACCAGCCAGCCGAAGAGCAGGGTTGTAAACGAGAGGACGAAAGTAAGGCCGAGCCGGTTCCAGATCAGATCCTCCACCGGTTTCTGGAACAACATCGACTCGCCCCAGTCGCCGCGCAGGAGGATGCCCGAAATCCATTTAAGGTACTGGATGTGTTGGGGCTGGCCGAGGCCGTAACGCCGCTCCAACCTGGCCATCAGCACTTCGTCGACCTCATCGCCCTGTTCGCGCAGTTGCGCGGCATAGGTGGTCAGGTAGTCGCCGGGGGGGAGCTGGATGATGATAAAGGTGACTATCGAGATCACGAAGAGGGTCGGAATCATCACGGCAAACCGGCCGAGGATGTATGAGAACATGAGGAACCCCAATGGTTAGTGGACAGTGGCTAGTGGATAGCGGCCCTGGAGGCCAACTATCCACTAGCCAAGATTCACTTTACTCTACATATGATTTTCGGGATCTTCCCAGTACCAGGTGGCATTGTCGATGATGTGCTCGTAGACGCCGCGGCAGCAGTCCCACGGGTTGCCGGCATGGATGCCTTTGAAGCCGTTCTTGACCATGACCAGGCGGGGCAGCTCACCGAAGAAGCCGACGGAGGGCAGCTCTTCGGACCAGATTTCGAGAATCTGCTTGAAGAGCTCGGCTTGCGCATCCTCGCCGGGCGTGGCGCGGATCTGATCCCACAGTTCCCAGATGGTCCAAATCCAGTGGCCGGCGGGCGGCTCTTGGGCGATGGGATTGGTGGGATCGAGCTTCCAGGCGGTCCAGGCGTTGCACCAAGGACGGTCGTTGATGTTGCGGTGCTTGACCCAGATCTGCGGGTCGGCCAGGGGCACGAGGTTGCGGTCCATGAAGGAGGTGGTGCATTCGACATCGTTGGACTGATGGAGCTCGATGCTGAGCGAGCGGTCGACACCGCGGTAGTTCACCTCGAGGCCGAGATCAGCCAGGTAGTCGATAAAGGTCTGGGTGAGGTCAGTGAGCTCTGCGCCGCCCAACATGGTCCAATTGATGCGGTCGCCGCTGCCATCCTTCCAGAGGCGGTAGCCGTCGTCGTCTTTTTCGGCGTAGCCAAGGCCGTCGAGGAGGGCATTGGCTGCATCGGGGTCATAATCCAGGTAGGCGTTACTGAGCTTATCGTGATGCACAGGGGACTCGACAGGCGGCCCGTACTGCATATTGGTCCCAAATCCATCGTAGATTAGTTCTCTGGCCTCGTCGCGGTTGAAGCCCAGGGAGACGGCGATACGGAAGTCGCGCTCCTGGAATAGTTCACGGCGGCGGTCGTCGTTGGTGGTCATATTGAAGTGAACGCCGTAGACTGCTGTCCACCGCCAGAATTGGATCTGGTAATCGCCACTATCTTCGTTTTCTTTGAGGACGGTGAGGTCGGTGTTGCGGATGTGGCGGGACTGGCAGTCGATTTCGCCGTTGACGAGCCGCAGTGCGTGGACGTCGGCGTCGTTGAAGAGGCGGTAGGAGAGGTCATCGATGTAGGGAAGCTGGTTGCCAGCGGTGTCGACGGCCCAGAAGTAGGGGTTACGTGTGCAGGTGACGATTTCCTCTGTGAATTCGCTTACCTGGAGCCAGGGCCAGAGCAACGGGCTTTCCGGGTTGGAAAGGCGTGCGCTGCGTTTGTCGGTATAGAGTTCCGTCCAGTTGTCGAGGCCGGCGTCGGCGATCATCTGGTCGAGGGCGGCCTGGTCGTCGGTGTGGTCGGGATGGAACTGTTTCATATACTCGGCCGAACGCAGCGGGCAGTCCAGAACAACGCCGCCTTCCAGATGGAAAAGGGCGTTGGGGCCTGCGAAAGTAAAGGTGATAGTGGTGTCGTCGGGCGCGGTTAGTTCGACCGGGACGTCTTCGCCCTCGACTGGGCTGGTGAGCCAGCCGGGGAATACAGGGGTCAGCGTCTCGTTCTTCATTTCATCTTCGAACCAGTAGACGAAATCGGCGCTGGTGAAGGGGGAGCCGTCGGACCACTTCATGCCTTCGCGCAGGTTGAAGGTATATTCGGTTGCATCGTCGCTTACGGACCAGGACTCGGCGATCATGGGGTTGACGGTGAGTTCCTGGTTAATCGACAGGATACCGCGGATAATCACCTGACGAACGGCGAAGTGGTCGGCCTGGCCGCGGAAGCCAGCGCGCCAGAGGCCGCCGTAGTTGCCTACGCCGTCGAGGCCTTCGAGCACGAGCGGGTTGACGGGCACACGCTCGTCAACGGGCGGCAGTTCGCCGTTGGCGACCATTTCGGCCAGGCGCGGCGCTTCGTTGTACTGCGATGCCGGCATATCGGACGCGCCGGAATCGGTTGACTCAGCCGGTGCCTCTTCCATCGGCGCGTCGGCTGCTGGTTCTCCACCTGCGCCGCAGGCGACGAGGACTGTGCCCGCCGTCGCCATCGCCGAGACGCGCATAAAGTCACGTCGCGACACATCGTTCTTGCGAATCTTAAGACTCCTCATACTTGTCTCCTTGTCTGTGAAAGAAGGCTAAATCGGGGAGTGGGAAAAGAGATTCTTCCCACTCCCTTTTGCACTGTGTGACTTACATATGGTTTTCGGGATCTTCCCAGTACCAGGTGGCGTTGTCGATGATGTGCTCGTAGACGCCGCGGCAGCAGTCCCAGGGGTAGCCGGCGTGGATGCCCTTGAAGCCGTTGCGGACGACGACCGGTCGGGGCAGTTCGCCGAAGTAGCCGACTGTGGGCAACTCTCTGCCCCAGATGCGGAGGATCTCTTTGAACAGCTCGTTCTGCTTGTCGCCGTCGGCGGTGACGCGGATCTCGTCCCAGATGCGCCAGAGGTCCCACTGCCAGTGGCCGTCGGGCGGCGGTTCGCCGATGGGATTGTCGGGGTTGACGGACCACATCTGCCAGGCGTTGCCCCATGGGCGCTCGGTGTTGGCGCGATTGATCCAGATGACGGGGTCGGCGAGGGGGATGAGGTTGCGGTCCATGAAGGTGGTCCTGGCCTCGATGTCGTTGTTGCGGTCGAGTTCCTGGGCGAGGGCGCGTTCGGCGCCGCGGTAGTTGATTTCGAAGCCCATTTCAGTGAGGAAATCTATGAGCAGCTGGTCGTTGTCGGTGACTGTAGGACCGCCCAACATGGTCCAGCGGATGCGTTCTCCGCTGCCGTCCTTCCAGAGGCGATAACCGTCTTCGTCGCGATCGATGTAGCCGAGACCGTCAATGAGGGCGTTGGCCTGGTCCGGGTCGTATTCGAGATAGGCGTTGTTAAGTTCTTCGACGTAGAGGGGTGATTCGACGGGCGGGCCGTACTGCATGTTGGTGGCGGTGCCGTCGAAGACGAGCTCGTTAATGGCGTCGCGGTCAACGCCGATCGAGCAGGCGATGCGGAAGTCGCGCGCCTGGAAGAGTTCGCGCAGGCGCGGTTCCCTGGCGGTCATGTTGAGGTGAAGACCGTAAACGGCGGTGCGGCGCCAGATCTGGAGCTTGTAGTCACCGGCTTCTTCGTTTTCCTTGAGGACGGTGATGTCGGTATTGCGCACGTGACGGGACTGGCAGTCGATCTCGCCGTTAATGCACCAGAGCGCGTAGACGTCGGGGTCGGTGAACTGGCGGAAGGTGAGGTCGTCGATGTAGGGGAGCTGGTTGCCGTCCGTGTCCACTGCCCAGAAATAGGGGTTGCGGGTGGCGGTTACAAGCGGCTCGGTGAAATCAGTATTGACCGTCCAAGGCCAGAGCATCGGCGATTCGGGATTCTCGTGGCGGCCGCTGCGTTTGTCGACATACAGGTCGGTCCACAGTTCAAGGTCGGCGTCGGCGATCATCTGGTCGAGCGCGGCCGGGTCGTCGGTATGGTCGGGGTGGAACTGCTTCATGTACTCGGCGGAGCGGACAGGGAAGGAGAGAAGGATGCCGGCGCTGTAGTGGAAGAGCGCATTGGGGCTGGCAAACTTGAAGGTTGCGGTCGTGTCATCTGGCGTAGACAGTTCTGCGGGCACATTTTCGCCGTCGACGACGCTGGTGAGCCAGGCCGGGAAAACCGGTGTCAGCTCCTCGTTGTGCATCTCTTCGTCAAACCAGAACCTGATATCGGCCGATGTGAATGGCGCCCCGTCCGACCATTTCATGCCTTCGCGCAGATTGAAGGTGAACTCGGTGGCATCGTCGCTGACCGACCAGGATTCGGCAACCATGGGGTTGATCGTGAGCTCCTGGTTGATCGACAATGCGCCGCGGATGATGACCTGGTTGACGGCGAAGTGATCGGCCTGGCCGCGGCGG